>FTIZ01000006.1_pt2 | contig 218380 bp, 327 predicted proteins | sample 1658381 | NCBI WGS metagenome assembly FTIZ01 (sample SAMEA3914822, study PRJEB12502) | metagenome | biome: forest; material: soil | place: USA | collected 2012-03-12 | depth 0.1 m
TGGGGGGGTGTACGTAACACCGCCAGTACATCCAGTGGATGTTTTGAGTTTGGCCGTTCTCGTAAAAACGGCCGGTTATTCGCCCGAATGGGCATTGTGTCGAGCGCTTCTTAGCGATCCACAGAACGAAATTTCAGTCACGAAACACTGCGTTTCGTGACTGATCAAGGGATTTCCCCAGGAGGCCGATGGACGGCTTGGGGAGTATGCCCAACGAGACGGGGGCCGTCTCCTTTCAATCGTCCATCAGACAACGTAAACCACTTTTAAGGGGACTAGCCAATGGCTGCTCTTACTCTGCTCCAAGCCGCTGACCTGGCAATGGGCAATGATGAAGTCAAGCGCTCGGCGATCATCGAGCTGTTTGCCTATCCTGACCTCCTGAAGGTCCTGCCGTTCATGGACGTGCCGGGCGGCTCCTACGCCTACACCCAAGAAGGCCAACTGCCGGGCGTCGCGTTCCGTGGCTTCAATGAAGGCTACTCGAACGGCGTCGGCGTCGTCAACAACCAAGTCGAAGTCCTCCGCATCGTCGGCGGCGACCTGGATGTCGACAAGGCGCTGATCAAGACCAACGGTCCGCAAATCCGCACCATGCAAGAGAACATGAAGGTCAAGGCCCTCTCGCTGTTCCTGGCTGGCAAGATCATCAACGGCGACTCGGAAGCCGATCCGCGCGAATTCGACGGCCTGCGCAAGCGCATCGTCGGCTCGCAACTGATCCCGGCCGGTAACACCGCTGGTGGCGACGCTCTCTCGCTCCAAATCCTGGACGAAGCGATCGACGCCGTCGAAGGTGCGACCCACCTGGTCATGTCCAAGCGTATGCGTAACCTGCTGTCGGCTGCCTCGCGTCAGACCTCGGTCGCTGGTTTCATCACCTGGGACAAGAACGAGTTCGGTGAACGCCTGGCGTTCTACAACGACCTGCCGATCCTGGTCACGGACTACGACGACTCCAACTCGCAAGTCATCGATTTCAACGAAGCCTGCCCTGGCGGCGGCGCTACCGTTGGCACCTCGATCTACGTTCTGAACATTGGCGACTCGGGCGTCATGGGTCTCCAGAACGGCGTCATGGAAGTCGACGACCTGGGCCAAGTCAACGACAAGCCGGTGCTCCGCACCCGCATCGAATGGCTGATCTCGCTCGCCGTGTTCTCGGGCCGCGCTGCCGCGCGCGTTTGGGGCATCAAGAAGGTCCCGGTGGTCGCGTAAGCGACCACTTAGGTCTTCCCCTTTAATCATCTTTTAAGGAAATTGCCCTAATGGCTGCCTCCAAGATCAAGCACGCTTACGACGCCCTTCTGGCCCTTCGTTCGCTCACTGACCGCGCCACGCCCGTCACCGCTGACGGCGCTGGTGGTGGTTACGTCGACCTGCACCACCTGACTTCGGGTGGTTCCTACGTCGGCACCCCGGCCCTGCCGGGTGCCCTCGGTGACCTGGTCGGCAAGTTCGGCCTCACCCCGTTCGACGTTGTCATCTTCGTTGATGCCATCGACACGACCTCGGGTACCGAAACCTACACCCTGAACCTCCAGTCGGTCGACCTGAACAAGGCCAACCCGACCAACGTTCCGGGCGGTTCCGTCACGATCACTTCGGCTCTGGTCGGTCAACCGATCGTTCTGAAGATCGATCCGGAAAACATCGGCCTGGTCGACGCCGACGCCGCTTTCCTGCAAATCGCTGCTGACGTTGGTGGCGCTACGCCGTCCATCTCGTACTACGCGTTCGCTTCGAAGAACATGAAGGCCTAACGGCCTCCGTGTTCCGGCACACGAAGGCCGCCTCGAAAGGGGCGGCCTTTTCTTTGTCTGGAGATTGATATGGCATTAACTGCCCTTGACGCCGCTGGAGCGTCTTCCATGCACGATGTCGGCCAAATGGTGGCTGGCGGAATGAGCCACGGCCAAGCCTGCGCGGTGGTCGTGAAGAAAGCCAAAAAGAAGTCCGCAGCAGCGGCTCCGAAGAAGTAGAATTCTTGACTAACCGGCATTGTACCTTACAATGCCGGTTAACTTTTCCCTAAATATAAGAGACATCCGTGCGCGGGGCGTACCGTCTTTCGTCAATCGTCAGATGCGCACTCCTCTACCGAAAAAACAAGTCAATCAGTCAAATGTCGACACTAAGAAAGTCGACATTACGACTGGTACTGTTCGGTTTCCACGGAACAACAAACGCACAGGTATGGGGCCTGGGCAGCTTCTGAACGGCAATCCTGTCATTCAGAATCTATACACTGTACCCTCTGATCCCTCGATCATCGAGCGCTCTCCCGAAAACACTTATGTCTGCAATGTCGAGACGACTCCTATGGGAGCGCAACTCGAATTGATCGCCGACGCCGGGCAACGATTTATCCTTGTCGGTCGTCAAATCTTAGCAGGTCCGATCCCGACAGACTACGCGGTCGCGACTTATCACACCATCACGATCACGGCTGGTGTGGGTGTATACGCGTACACCAAAGATTTCATCATTCAAGTAATTGACGTTGATGACGGTGGGGACGGCGGTCCGACCGACTACATCCAAGATGAAACAGAAGCTTTCATCGAAGATGAAAACGGCAGTTACATGTGGGCATAAGAGAACATGGCTAAACTGAGCACTTACCCGAAGTCGACAGACTTTACGGGCGCATACATCACAGGAATCGATGCTGATGGTAAGGTGACGAATTTCGATCCGTTGTACCTTCCAGCTTCTGGACCTGTCACGACTGCTATCACGAATGCGGTCTCTACTGAGACTACGAATCGTCAAGACGCAGATACGGCGGAAGCGTCAGCTCGGGAAGCTGGCGACGGAAATCTCCAGAACCAGATCGATAACCTTTCGTCAACCTATTTGACGATTTCGACCGCTGCTGGCACGTTCATGCCGAAGTCGGGTGGTACGTTCACTGGTCCTATTAGCGGCATCACCGCAACGACCGGAAATAACAGCACACTTTATGCCACCACCGCTTTTGTGGCGACGGCTGTAGCTAACGGCCTGGGCACGATTACCAAGGCAAGTCTTGGCCTGGGTAATGTCGACAACACGTCTGATGTCAACAAGCCTGTCTCGACGGCTCAGCAGGCCGCGCTCGATACGAAGGTGGACAAGACCTCTGTGGGTGCTGCCAACGGCGTCGCACCTCTGGGGTCGGATAGCAAGATTCCGGCTGTCTATCTGCCAGGATCGATCGATGAGATCGACGAGTTCGCGAACTTAGCGGCTTTTCCTGCGACCGGGGCGGCGAACAAGCTCTACGTGGCTCTGGACACCGAGAAGGTGTATCGTTGGGGTGGGTCATCCTATATCGAGATCAGCCCTTCCCCTGGTTCGACGGATGCTGTTCCTGAAGGATCGAGCAACCTCTATTTCACCAACGCGCGTGCGGTTGCGGCACTGTCATCGACGCTTGCCAACTACTTGACGACTGCCACGGCCGCGTCCACGTACCTAACGCAAGCGAACGCTGCCTCTACTTATTTGACCCAGTCGACGGCTGCGTCAACGTATCTGACTCAATCGTCCGCCTCGGCGACTTACCTTACCCAATCGTCGGCATCCTCAACGTATGCTACGAACGCGAACTTGGGCAACTACATGCCGAAGTCCGGTGGCACTTTCACTGGAGGTGTAACCGTCCAAGCGGGTTTCACGATTCTGGGATCATCGACAGATTTCGGCGCGCAGGTTAATCTTGCCGCTGCGGCAAGCGGCGGTCTGAATACTCCAACCTTGCTCCAATACCAGGGTAAATTCCTGTTCTATGAAGCTGCGGGCGGCGGTCGAGGTGCTTACCTTGATTGGTCAAATCTCAGCGGTTGGTCGAACAACAAGATTTTGACTTCTGGCGATCTAAGCGGATACGCTACGCAATCGTTCGTCACTGGTCAAGGGTACATCACATCGTCAGCCCTGTCTCCGTACATGCCGCGATCCGGTGGTACGTTTACAGGGCAAGTTTCAACGAACGGTTCCGGTACTGGAAACAGTGTAATTGGGAATGGTACTGGCGGTCTGGGCGATCTCGTAGTCACAGGCAATGGGACAGGCGCGGCCTTTATGTCGTTCCTGCGTCCAGGCGTTTTCGCTGCATATCTGGGCATCGATACTGACAACGTCTGGAAAGTCGGCGGCTGGAGCATGGGCTCAGCTTCCTACAATTTGTGGCACTCAGGGAACTTCAACCCTGGCAGCTACCAGCCTGCTGGTAACTATCAAGCGGCTTTGGGCTATACACCAGTTCGTCAAGGCGGCGGCGCTAACCAGGGCGCTAACACCGTATACCTCGGTTGGGACGGCGGAGGCTTGCGCGCCCAGGTAGATAGTTCTGACCTCGGTCAGTTGGCACTTCGCAGCGATCTCGGAAGTTACGCGACGACCGCGCAGCTTGGAAACTACGTCACGACTGCCCAGTACAATGAGCAGGTCGCTAATGCGAACATCGACAGCCGGGGCATCTTGGTCTCTAACGGAACGTTCGCAACAGTCCCGCTGCCTGGTACCTATAAATCGAGCTTGGTGCTCATCCGCTCCGTCGAGCAACCTTCATGGTATTGGTACGGCATCATCTCTAACCGAAATGGTTATGGTGGCTTCATCGTGCAGTTCGCGACGCTGGGCTTCAATACTTCTACGACGCTTGTTCTCACCGGAAGCGCGGGCGTAAGTGGCAAAATGACAATCTCCACGGCCAATGGCGTGGATGGCTTCTACATCGAAAACAGAGCGGGCGGCGATATCACCGTCTGTGTCAGCATGTTTGAATAACTACGGGGAATTTTCAAGACGTGGCTAAACTGAGTACATATCCGAAGTCTAACGACTTCACTGGCGCATACCTTTCTGGTATCGACGCCAATAGCAACGTCACGAACTACAATCCCCTGTTCTTGCCGATCAGCACGCCTACGCAAAATGCGCTGAACGCTCTGACGGCCAGCATCGGCATGGAAGCGACGACTCGTGGTAATAACGACACGCAGCTTCAGACCAACTTGAACACGGAAACGTCTGACCGTGAGGCCGCCGATGATCATCTTCAGGATCAGATCAACGACATCACCAGTGGTTACCTGACCACGTCTACGGCCGATTCCACTTATCTGAAGAAGACGGATGCCGCGTCAACCTATCAGACTCAGTCTGGCATGGCTGCCTATCTAACGATAGCTTCGGCGGCCTCAACTTACCTGACCCAAACGAGTGCTGCTGCAACATACCAGACCCAGTCTGGAATGTCCGCGTTCATGCCTAAGTCGGGTGGAACGTTCACGGGCGCGGTCAGCGGCCTGACGGCGAGCGCGGGAACCAATGACACGACTTTGGCTACTACGGCTTTTGTTACCACCGCTGTGACGAATGGTGTGGGAACCGTCACGAAGGCGAGCCTGGGCCTGGGCAATGTCGACAACACGTCAGATGTTAATAAGCCCGTGTCGACTGCTCAGCAGACCGCGCTCAATTTGAAGGTTGACAAATCTTCGATCGGCGCGGCAAACGGTATCGTTCCCTTGGGTTCGGACAGCAAAATCCCTGCTGCCTACATCCCTGGCTCGATCGATGAAATCGATGAGTTTGCGAACCTGGCGGCTTTTCCGGCGACTGGGGCTACGAACAAGCTCTATGTCGCTCTCGATACGGAAAAGGTTTACCGTTGGGGTGGTTCGAGCTATGTCGAAATCAGTCCTTCTCCTGGCTCTACTGACGCTGTCCCCGAGGGCTCAAGCAATCTCTACTTCACGAATGCCCGTGCGGTCGCGGCGCTGTCGTCGACACTGTCAGGCTATCTGACCACTTCGGCGGCCTCGTCGACCTACCAGACGATTTCGGGTATGTCGAGCTATCTGACAACTTCAGCGGCGTCGTCCACCTACCTGACTCAGTCCTCGGCGGCAGCAACATATCTGACTCAATCCAGTGCTTCGTCGACCTATGCGACGAATGCTAACCTCGGCAATTATATGCCGAAGAGCGGCGGAACGTTCACAGGCGGTGTAACGGTTCCTGGCGGATTTACGGTCCAAGGCGGCGCTGGTGATCAAGGGGGCGCTATCAATCTTGGCGCATCCCCCAATGGGGGCCTAAACTCTCCGCAGCTCTATCAATTCCAGGGTAAATTCCTGTTCTATGAAGCTGGTGGCAGCGGTCGTGGCGCTTATCTTGATTGGTCGAATCTCAGCAGTTGGTCGAACAACAAGATTCTGACTTCCAGCGATCTAAACAGCTACGCTACACAATCGTTTGTAACGAGCCAGGGCTATATCACTTCATCCGCTCTGAGTGGTTACGCTACCCAGTCGTTTGTAACGAGTCAAGGCTATATCACCAGTTCGGCGCTTAGCGGCTACATGCCGCGCTCTGGCGGCACATTCACTGGTGTCGTATCGACGAATGGTTCGGGAACGGGCAACAGCGTGATCGGCAACGCTTCAGGCGGCCTTGGGGATATCGTCGTCAGCAACAACGGTGTCGGCGGTGGCGCTGCCATGATGCAGTTCATTCGCCAAGGTCAATATGCTGGTTATTTTGGCATCGATACTGATAACGTCTGGAAAGTCGGGGGCTACAGTATGGGCAGCAATGCCTATACGATTTGGCACGCAGGTAATTTCAACCCAGGCTCATATCAACCCGCAGGCAACTATCAATCAGCTCTAGGTTTTACCCCCGTTCGTCAGGGCGGCGGCGCTAACCAAGGAAGCAATACCGTCTACCTTGGTTGGGATGGCGGGGGCTTGCGCGCCCAAGTCGATAGCACCGATTTTGGACAGCTCGCTTTCCGCAGCGACTTGGGTAGCTATGCGACTCAGTCGTTTGTGACGGGTCAAGGCTATATCACGTCGTCTGCTCTGTCTGGGTATGCGACTCAATCGTATGTTCAGTCATATGTGGCGGCTAATTCCGGCGGTCTGAAATACAGTGTCTCCGCAGGCACTTCGTTCACGATGACGGCTGGCACGGTTTGGATCGATTCCAACAATACGTTGGGACGTTCTGTGACTCTGACTTTCCCGACCGGTAGCGATGGGCAGGTCGTCGGATACTGCGCCGCCGCAGCCGATATCTCGGGCCTGAGCGCGCCTGGTTCTTTCACCGGAGCCAACTCCAGCCAGCCTACCACAACGATTTTGAACGATAACAAGGTCCACATGTGGGTTTGGGCTAACAGCGGCTGGAACTTGATTCAGTAAAGGAAGGTGGAAAGTCTTGACTTTTTAGAATTCTTGACTTCCACGCCTTTTCATGACACAAACCGAGGGTACTGCGTTAACCATAACGCCCAAAATGCGTTCAAATCGCTCCCCGACTGACTTCAACCTTTCGCCCGACATAGGAACCCCATGGCCGATAACACTGTCGTCATCTTCAATCTCGAAACTCAGAAGCCTGAACGTCACACGCGAGCCAACGCCCGCGACTTTGTGAACAGCGGCTCTCACACTTGGCACGCCGGTCGTCCGTCGACGCCTGCCTCCATCGCCCCGTTCGCTGTCTTCAAGGCCCCTGAGGGTTCGATTACCCAAGACGTGCTGAACAAGGCCACTGGTCAATCGGGCGACGGCAAGAGCGGCGCTGCTGCGAGCGCCCAAGCTCAGTTGGAAAGCCAGCTTGCCGCCCAGCAAGCTCAGTTCCTGGCTGATCAGCAAGCTGCCGCACTCGCCGCTGCCAACGTCCCGGTCGAAGAAGTCGCCGACTTCTCGGCTCCGGTTGAAGCCGCTGCCGATGAAGTCGATGATGCGGCTTTGGAAGCTGCCGCCGAGGCCGACGCCGAATCTCAGGCTACGCCGACCACTCGTCGTCGCCGCAACTCCAACTCGTAAGCTGAACTGATCGCGCGTGCCCAATCTTTCCTACTACACTCATAATGCCATTCTGTCGACCTGGGGCGAAGGCCTCACTATGGGTCTGCTGTGTGCTGCGCCGAACCCGGACGGCACGGGCATTATCGAGCCGTCGTCGACGGATGGGTACGCGCGTCAGCCAGTAACGTTCTCGATCGCGCAAGCGACAGGGATCACTACCCTTCAAAATACGAATTCGCTGGCCTACGGTCCGGCAACAGGCGAAGGCTGGCCCTCGGTCAGCTACTTCGCCGTTTTCGATTCAAGCGGCAACTTCCTTCTCTATGGTCGCCTGCGTACAGAACGCACGACGCAGCCTGGCGAAGGCATCATGGTGCCAACCGCTCTCATCCAAGTCCGTCTGAGATAATTCGTGGCAACTTTCGTCGACATTACGGGCGACGTTGCCATTGACGTTGATACGCGGCGCGCTTTCCCTCTCTTTATCACAGCGCCTCCGGAAGCTGAAGGGTATACCTGTGGCCTCTATTTTGCTGGCGAAGAAGGGGCTGAAGGCTACGTCGAGGAGATCATGTACGGTGCGTACATCTCGACGGCTATCACGCTGGGACCGGGCGACTGGTCGGATGGACAACTTGTCTGGGACAACAACACGCTTGTCTCTGATGCACTGCGTCAGATCAATGAATATCTGAAGTTCATCGAAGACAATTCGATCGGTACGGACATCGTTCTTGGCGACGATGTGGCAACCGATGGGTCAAGTCTTTGGGACGACGGCGCAGTCGCTCTGACGCCTACCACCACCGTATCCGAAGCTTTTTCGGAGATCAATAAGTTCCTTAAGAACAGTGGAGGCGGCGCGACGGACGGCATCCATCTGCCCCTCGGATCGATCTCAGATTACAATGGCGGCGATTGGGCTGACGGCGAAGTCGAGTTGGATGACACGACGCCGGTTTCCGAGGCTATCTACGAATTGAATGCACAGGCGTTGAGCCAGGCCGATATCTTGGCACTCCTGACGCCTGCACAACCGCCTGCGTTTCCCAACGGTTCTTTAGCTGTCGCCAACGGTGTCGGCAACAGTCCACGCCTCGCTATCGGGGTCACCGACAACACGTCCGGCTCTGGTCTGACGGCTGGTGCGGCAGTGACGCGTATCACTGCCTCCGGCGTCAACTCCAATACGTTTAACGACGTGGGGCCTGGAAATCAAGGCACGATTAATCTGTCCGTCAACGGAACTGTTGTCGGTACGCGGGCTTTGAACGGAACGTCTGACAATGGCACCTATAATGGTCTCGTGATCAGCGACCAAAAAGACTTTCCTCCCGCAACACCCGGTTTCTGGAAGTCGATCGATGTATCGGTCTCCGCTGCATCTGCTTTGCAGGGCATCAATAATTTCAAGGTGGCTCACACGGCTGCTGGAACGACCAATACGGTCGTTTTCGTGCGTGACAACCTTACCTCAACTCCTGTTATCAGCGCCAGTTCTGTCGTTGAAGCTACACCGGGCACGTATGCCTACAGCTCAGGTGTTCCCCATTACGGGACTGGGGGTAGCTTGCTGGTTAACCTCTCGATGTCAAACCTGGCAGGCGAGACTTACTATGGTGGCTCTGATCCGCTGACGATCAGTGGTACCAACGGCATTATGAGTGGCTTGACGGCTACCTATGCCGGACTGAACATTTCGACCCCGATCGCACGCCAATCTACGGCGGCTGTTGCTGTTGCGGCGCAGACGGTCAGTGTAGACGGAAGCAATGCCCATATTTCGGGCGTCGTCCAGGGGACGGCTCGAAACGTTAACGGTGCGTCGGCTGCGACGACATTGGCGGCTAAAACGATCTTGGTCAAACGTGGCTCGGCTAACGGTCGCGTAGACGAAAACAGTGTCACGGTTAGTGGCCTCGGTACCAGCCCCAACGCGAACAACGCCGTGCGCGTTTCCATGGGTTCTGGGGACAAGCCAGCACTAACAATGACGGCTTGGGATTCTACGGCGGCGTTGCCTGCCTATGAAGCTTCCGTTGTCGGCGGCATTCTGTCGAATGATCAGACCAATTATTCGAACGGGTCTTACCTCCCGATCGGCCCAGATTATTCCGTTGGGCGTAATGGAGCGCAGTATGCCTCCTACGTCTTTGAGCGAACGGCTTTGTCGGCGTTCAAGATCAATGTGCAGGGCACGTATGCCGGTATGCTCATCGCGTTGCCGGGCATTTCTGATGCCCAGCCGAACGGCGGCGGCTGGTGGGACATGTTCCAGTCCTACACGGGTGCTGGTGTTCCGGGGGGCGGTTCAGACGTTAACGCGGGTTGCGCCCTCGGCACTACGATGAACGGCTCCAGCGGTTCTTTCCAAGGCACCTTTGGGACGGCTTCTTCTACCAACTCCACTAGCAATGAAGTCATTGTGCGTGTCAAACTCAACCCTGGTCAGTCGATCAGCTCTCTAACCTTTACCAACTAGGGCATATCATGGCCATTTCTGATTCTGATAAAGTCGACTTCCTCTGGAAGAAGGACATCTACGGCGTTTCGAAGACTGCCGGTTCCACGATCAAGTTCGGCTCGAACGAAACGATCCCGTCCAAGAGCGCGATTCTGCCCTCGCAGCTCTGGTACGAATCTGACCAGATTTCTGGTACGCCTCCTGTGGCGACCAATTCCGTTATCAAGGTCTACAAAGGCGCAACCGCGATCAAGCTGACGAACGACAGCACGTCGCCGGTCAATCAAACCTGGCTCATGACCTCTACCTTCGGCGACGCGACCACGCGTATGACCGACTTCATCAGCTTCAATTTTGGCGCTTCCTACGCGGCCGTCGTTTACATCGGTAACCCGAATGGTGGACCCGCTGCGCGTATCTTCCCAGACACGACCGGCGAAGAGTTCGTCATCGACTACGCTGCTGGTGTGCTGTACTTCGACGGCACCATTCCGGCGAACAAGACTGCAACCGTTGGGTCTGGCACCGTCTCCGTTGCCACGAACGGCGTCTATGTCGAAATTTACCAATACATCGGCTCGCGCTTCCCGTCTATCGCTTCCAGCCTGGATGCGCTGACCGACGTTGATTTCTCGACGGCATCCCCTTCGAACGGTGATGTGCTGACCTACGACGGCGTTACAGGCACCTGGCACGCGACCACGCTGGTTGCACCGCCGCAAGAACTGTCGGAGTTGACGGACGTTGATTTTCACACCACCGCGCCTGCGGACAAGGACGTTCTGACCTATGACGGCACGAGCGGCACTTGGCAGCCTGGGCCGCCCCCGGCATCGGACTCCGAACACATTCTGCTCGGCACCAACACGGGCGACGGCAACTGGAACGACGGTGCTCTGCCGTTGGACGCTACAAAGTCTGTCGGCTACGCCATCGATGGTCTGAACGGTATTCTGGGCCTTCTCGTCCCGGCTCAGCCACCTGCGTTCCCGAATGGTACGGCTCTGACTGTTGCGAACTCCGCAGGTAGCACGCCTCTCCTGGCTGGCGGCGGCGTCGCTGACAACACCGGCACGTCTACGATTACGGCTGGCACTGCTGTCACGCGTATCACGGCTACGACGGTCAACTCGAATCTCTTCAACGACATGGGTCCGGGCAAGACGGGCACCGTCACGTCGCTGATCAACGGCGTCGCCGCTGGCACGCACACGCTGACCGGCACGAGCGATAACGGCACCTATACGAGCCTGGTGATTGGCGACCAGAAGGACTATCCGACTGCGACGCCTGGCTTCTGGAAGTCGATCGATATCTCGATCGCGGCCGGAGCGACGACCCAAGGCGTCAACAAGATGCAGATCACGCACACTGGCGCGGGCAACACGGGCGAAACTTATTTCGTCCGCGACAACCTCTCCTCGACGCCTGCTCTGTCTTCGACTTCGGTCGTTCAGGCGAATGCTGGTACTGTGGCCTACTCGTCGTCCATTCCGCACTACAACACGGGAGCTACGCTGACGGTTGCCGCGTCGGTCTCCAACCTGGCTGGCGAAACCTACTACGGCGGTACTGATCCTCTGGTGATCAGCGGCACCAACGGCATCATCACCAACAAGACATACACCTATGCCAACCTGGGCATCACGACTCCGATCAACCGTCAAACGGTTGCAGCGACACCCGTGACTTCTCAGACCTTCAGCGTCGATGGCACGAACGTCCACAACTCGGGCACGATCCAAGGCGTGGCGAAAAACGTCAACGGCGCTTCGGCTGCCGCCAACATGGCGACCACCGTCATTCTGGTGAAGAACGGTAGCGCAAGCGGTCGTATCGACGAAAACAGCATCACGGTCACCGGCCTGGGATCGAGCCCGAACGCCAACAACGCCGTGCGTGTTGCTTACGCTTCTGGCGGTGATAAGCCGACCGGCAACTCGACTGCGTGGGATTCCACGGCTGCTCTGCCGACCTATGAAGCGACCGTTGTCGGCGGCGTGATGAAGAACGACCAGACGAACTATTCGACTGGCTTCTTGCCTGCTGGTCCGGACCTTTCAACGGGTCGTAACGGCGCTCAGTACGCCACCTACAAGTTCCAACGTTCGGCTCTGTCGGCGTTCAAGCTGGCGATCACTGGTACCTATGCTGGTGTCTGGATTAAGCTTCCGGGCATCTCGGACGCGCAGCCGAACGGCGGCGGCTGGTGGGACATGTTCCAATCGTACACGGGCGCTGGTATCCCTGGTAGCGGCGCTGATACGAACGCTGGCTGTGCCCTCGGCACTGTCATGAACGGTGCTTCTGGCACCTTCCAAGGCACGTTCGGTACGGCTTCGTCGACCAACTCCACCTCCAACGCCATCGAAGTCCGCGTTCGCTTGAATGCTGGCCAATCTGTCACTGCACTGAGCTTCACTAACTAATGGCAATCGCTGATACGGACAAGGTAGACTTCCTGTGGAAGAGCGACATCTTCGGTGTCGCTAAGACCGCCTCGGGAGCTACCAAAGCCGGTTCAAACGAAACTATTCCTACCGCTCTCCCCGTCATGCCTTCCAATATCTGGAAAGACGGGGATAGCATCCCTGCGACTCCTCCAACCACGACAAGTGCGATTGTCAAAGTCTATTCGGTCGCCACGTCGAATGTCATCCAGTTGACGAACGATACAACGTCTCCGGCGAATCAAACATGGCTCGCCTGCTCGACGTTGAACAACGCGGCAACGCGTATGGTAGACTTCATCTCACCTACGAAGGGATCGGGCTACATCGTGCGCGTTTGGATTGGCAATCCTTCTGTGGGTCCGGCTGCGCGTATCTTCCAGGACACGACGGGTGAAGAATTCATCTACAATTACGCGTCCGGCGTCCTGACTTTTATCAACACGATTCCATCGGGTAAGCCTGCAACGGTCGGTTCGGGAAACGTGTCGGTATCGACTCACAACGTCTACGTGGAAGTGTACCAGTACATCGGCACCAAGGGCGCGTCGGCGACCTTGGCGACCTTGAGCGACGTTCAAATCACAACGCCGATCGAGAATCAAATTCTTCGATACGAAGGCAGTAAGTGGGTCAATACGGATTTTCCGTTCATCCCGCTTTACCTGAATGACCTGATCGATGTCGAAGATTCGACCGGTACCCCAACAGACGGTTATGTCCTCACCTGGGAAGGTGGAGTTTGGCAGCCGAAAGCACCACCGGCAAGCGTGGACCCGGCGAGCCTGGGCACAATGTCGACACAGAACGCAGATGATGTTAATATCACGGGTGGCATCATCGCAAACGTCACGTTTGAGAACGTGACGATCGATGGAGGCACTTTCTGACCGGGGGCCGGTCAGCTTGTCACGAAACACTGTGGATCGTGACTGAACCTTCAATTTTAACGGCCTCTAGGAGAATTTGCTTATGGCCTCTTTGATCTACGACTCGTTCATGGACGATATCGTCAAGAACAACATCAACCTCAGCACTGACACCTTCAAGGTCATGCTGGTGACCAGCGCCTATACGCCGGTCAAGGGCACGCACAACCGTCGTTCGTCGGTCACCAACGAAGCTACCGGCACCGGCTACACGTCGGGCGGCATCGCTTCTGCCACGACCGTTTCCCTGGACACGACCAACAACCGCTCTGACACCACGTTCGCGAACGTGCAGTGGACAAGCAGCACCATTACGGCCCGTGCCTGCGTGATCTATAAGTCGACTGGTACGGCTGCCAACGATCCGCTCGTGGCTTACGTCGACTTTGGTCAGGACGTTTCGTCCACCTCGGCTACGTTCGCTATCACGTTCTCGTCGCCGCTGCGCTTCCAAAACTAACGCTTGATCAAGTTCTTGCAATAAGTTAACGGTCATGTTAACCATGACCGTTAATACCTGCTTGCGCGTTACATGCCGACTTTAAACCTCTCCGAAACCCTCACAACTGAAAACTATTCCGGTGCTGCCGTCACTTATACGATGGGCTCAGCGGGCGTCTTCATGTTTGAGTGCTGGGGCGGCGGGGGCGGTGGTGGTGCAGCCACGAATAACAACGTCGACAGCCCTGGCGGCGCGGCTGGCATGGTCGTCGGCTGGTTTTCCGTATCTTCCGGCGATGCTGTCAAAATGGAAGTCGGGCAAGGGGGCCAACGCGGCACTAGCTCACCTCTGACGGGCGGCGCAGGCGGCTATCCCGACGGGGGTTACGGCGGATGTAGCTCTTCTAACGCTGTTGCCAACGGCGGTGGAGGTGGCTCGACCCGCATTTATCTGAACAACACACTCATGATCGTCGCAGGCGCTGGTGGTGGGGGACTGGTTAACGGTCGTACCATGGGCCTCGGCGGCGGCTTGATTGGTGGTGGTGCAAGCGGTATCGCGGCTACCGGAACGCCAGGTTGGGGCGGCACTCAAAGTGGAGGGGGCTCAGGTCCTGGCGCTGGCAGCCATTTGCAAGGCGGTAACAGCCCTGGCACTATCAACGTCTCTAATGCTTCCTCTGGCGGGGGTGGTGGAGGTGGCTGGTACGGTGGCGGCGCTGGTGGCGGCGCTGGCTCTTCTAACGGTGTAACCTATACCGGTTCATTCGGTTCAGGCGGGGGCGGCTCATCCTACATTAACTCCGGTCTGCCGGGTAAAGCCGCGACCTACATGGGCGCGGGTCACGCTCCTTTCAATTCAGGAAATCTGCCTTCTGGCATCGGTCAAGGCGGTACTAACTCTAACGGTAGCTCCACGGCTGGCGGTAACGGCGCTGTGGTTATGCGCCTTGTCGCTGCGCCAGGCTCTATTACCTCTGGCTCCCCTGCGACTATTGGCTATACTGGCGCTCCTGTCACCTATCAGGTTGGTACCACAGGTCGTATGACCTTTGAAATGTGGGGTGCGGGCGGCGGTGGACCGACCGAAAATGCTAACGCGGGTGACGCTAACAATACCTTATACGGCGGCGCTGGCGGCAATACGACTGGCAGCATTTATCTTACCACAGGCGATTTACTCACCTTTGAAGTGGGCCAGGGCGGTCAACCAGGTGTTGCGGCTACTGCGGGCGGCCTTGGCGGCTGGCCTGATGGTGGTGCTGGCGGTTTAGGCTCGTTCTCTGGCGCTGCCATGGGCGGCGGCGGTGGTTCCACACGTATCCTGTTGAATAACGTCCTTGTCGCCGTAGCTGGTGGTGGCGGTGCTGGTAACCTGGAAACCTCTGGCAGCTTTGGCGGCGGCGGCGGTGGCGCTAACGGCCAAACTGGCGGCGGCAGCGGTGGTAACGGCGGCTCCCAATCTGGCGCGGGGGGCAACGGTGCGTCTGGACGCTTCGGGGGTACCGGCTACTCTACCGGAACAAATACAACGGCGCAGTCCACTTCAGGCGGGGGTGGCGGTGGCGGTTATTGGGGCGGCGGCGGCGGCCGTGGCTCCAGCGGATCGAACCCTGGTGGCGGCGGCGGCTCCGGCTTCTACCATACACAGTTTGTACCAGACGGCGTAACGACGGCGGCTGTAGCGGCCGTTCCGCACAATTCCGGAAGTTTGCCTTCGGGTGCAGCGGTGCCGGGCTTCGGCACGAACGGGACGACTCTGCCAACGGCTGGTGGCAACGGCGCGATCGTAGTGAATTTGCCTGCCTATACACTCACGGCTCCGCAAGTTGTTATTGAAGGTTACACCGGCTTAGCTCAGTCGTATACTGCGGCTGTAGGCGGTCAGTTAGACTTCGAAATCTACGGTGGTGGTGGTGGTGGCGGCTTTGACCAAACTGGCGGCAACGGTCAGTCAGGTGGCTGCGGTGGGAGCACCAAAGGTAGTATCCTAGTTAGTTCTGGGGATGTCATCAAAGTTGAAGTAGGCCAAGGCGGCTTCTGTGGCTCTTCAGGCCTCGGGGGCGGACCTGCCTATCCTGATGGTGGTGAAGGTGGCTGTTCTGGTGTCAACAGCGCAGCCAATTTCTATTCATGGGGCGGAGGCGGTGGTTCGACGCGTCTCTACGTAAACAACGTTCTTATGGCCATTGCAGGTGGCGGTGGCGGCGCAAGCCAAAACGCGGGCAGCGGTAAAGCAGGTGGTACGGGTGGTGGTACCACCGGAGGCGCAGGCGCGACAACAGCAGGCACGGCGGGCGGCGGCGGTACTCAAACTGCGGGCGGTGCAGGCGGTTCGAATGTTGCAGGTTCTTCGGAGCAAGGTGGTAAGGGTCACACAAGCTCGCAATCTTATTTCCTACCTTCATCTACCGCTGCTGGCGGTGGTGGTGGTGGTTACTTTGGTGGCGGTGGTGGCGGCGCGGTAAACAACGCTGGCGGTGGCGGTTCGGGCTACATCAACACGGCCTCTGTTTATAATAGCGCTACGCAGAATGGCGGAAACTTCTCTGCCAATAGCTATGGTCATATGCCGACGGGAACCGGTAACGGCGGTTCCTCTGGTAATACGATTATCACCAACGGCAACAATGGTGCGGCGTATCTGTCACTGGCCGTGCCGCCAGCTCCCCCGACTACAAAAACGTCTATCACTTTCACTGGTTCGCCAACGGTTTACCAAGCGACCTCTGCTGGCGTTCTAACGTGTAAGCTTTGGGGTGCGGGCGGGGGCGGTGGCTCATCTTGTACGAACGGTTTCGCCGGTCAAGGTGGTGGTGGTGGCTTTACTTCGGCCACGTTGCCTGTTGCCATGGGTGACGTTATCGAGGTTGTTGTTGGCGGCGGCGGTAAAGGCGCGACCTCTAATACGGCTGGTGGCGCTGGCGGGTATCCTAATGGTGGTTACGGTGGCTCTACCACTACGACTTCTTATGTCGGCGGCGGCGGCGGCGGTTCTTCACATATCCTTGTAAACGGTGTTCCTCTCATTGTCGCCGCAGGCGGCGGCGGCGGCCGTGGTTCTGGTAACGGCCAAACAGGTGGTGGTGCGGCCAACCAAACGTCACAAGGTGGCTATGGTGGGGACACAACTGGTGGTCCAGGTGTAAATAAATCTACGAGTATTGTTGCGACGGGTGGTACCCAGACTGGTGGTGGCTCGAATAACAACGGGCAATCTGCTCAAAATGGTTCGTTCATGCAGGGCGGCCCAGGCAGTAACGCTGCCTTTGGGGTAAGTGGTGGTTTCATCACTGGCGGCGGTGGTGGCGGCGGTTATTATGGCGGCGCTGGCGGCGGATACTCATCTGTCACTGTAGGCGGCGGTGGTGGCGGCGGCTCATCTTACATCAAGAACAGTGCGCTCGGCGTAACACAGAACTTGCCTGGCACTAGCTCCGGGACTGTCACTACAACGTCCGGCGGCGCGTCTGACGCTGACTACACGTCTGGAAACGGCGTAGGTGGGGCGTCTGCCACATCGGGCGCGGCATCTAATGGCGGCGATGGTAAAGTCATCATCACCTTCGCTGCGGGTGTTCCAGGCTTTGCTACGGGTAATTTTGGTACGTCGAATATTACCTTCTCGGCGGCAACTGGTACGGCAGGAGTCCTGGTGAATGTTGCCGTTGATCCAGGCACCTTGAATATGGTGACGGTCGACGGTACGGGCGGCGTGCCGCAAACCGCGCCTGGCTCCATCGGAACGATTACGTTTGCGACGATCAACGGTTCGGCAGGTATTGCCAATCAACTGAGCCTCGCATTCCCTGGTCCAATCACCAACAACGGTGATGAGCTTGGTGGTCAGGGATTCTCGGACGCATTCATTACCATTCCGTTCTCGGATAACGACATCGACATGGTCGAGGTCGACGGTACGTCTCAAATCCCGCAGAACCTGGTAAAGCCTTTCCCTGGGCCTATTGCGTTGACCGTTATGACGGCGACGATTCCTGGTCTCACGTCAGGTGATATCGGTGAGATCGATCTGACTGGGCCTGAAGGTAGTTTCACTGAAATCGTCCAAGCCTTCGGCGACTTCGGCGGAGAACTCGATCTGTCGATCGGCGACGGCAGTGCGACTGGAGACGCAAACGCGACTCAAGTTGATGGCCAATCGTTCCTGACGATTAACGCCCAGGCGATGAATGCCACGGTTTTTGTCATTACGTCTGGCGTCATCGGCGAGCTTGACCTGACCTCGCCTGAGGCGCAGGCTGGTAACGGCTCTCTGCTGTTCCCTGGTCCTATCACCTTCGATACTGTCGAAGCTGAAACTGATATCGGACCGATCGAAGTTCCTTTCTCGAACGATATCGATCTGACCGTTCCGACGCTTTCTATCGATACGGAAGCACAGGGTGATAACGGCACGATCACTATGGTTGCGCCGCAAGGTTTCGGCCCAGACGGGATCGGGCACGCGTTTGGTGACGTTGGGACGATTCAACTTTTCAGCTTGAACACGTCTTTCGGCGGCAACGCGTTTGGCGATCTTCAGACGATCATCCTAACCGAGGTAGACGGGACTGCCACGGATGGTAGTGCGCACCCGGCTGGTGACATTGGTACACTGACTATTTCGCCGCCTGTCGGTGAATTCAACTATATCGCTATCACGCTGCCCACGGACGACATCACTTTTGTTGCCCCGACGGGTGACGGGCATGGTAACGCGTCTGCGGGCCTCCTGAACTTTGGCCCGAGCCTGGTTTTGGTAGGGTTCGACGGCACAGCTACTGGCGAAGCTAATCCGCAGATCACCGATATGCCGTTGATCCAGATGTCGTCGCCTGTTGCTGCTCCTGTGCGCGGCGCGACGGTTCTGGCGTCTATCGTACCTGCGATCATCACCATGAAGCTGATCCAGGCTATCGCTGGCCCTGCAAACTCGGCTGGTAGTGATGCTGACCTGGCCTCACTGGCTCTGACAATCGAATCGCCCGAAAGCTACGCTTCGATTGACACCATTGGCTGGGCGAATCCGCTTCTGTATCGATCCGAAGTGGTCAACGTTGTGCCGAATTCGTTGAACCCACGCGAGATCGCGATCAACGAAGCGGAAGGGGCTCTGTTCTCTCGTGATGGCGTCGGTGCGGTTCAGAAAACGCCGCTCGCGGCTATCGCGGCCGGTGCAACTGTCCCGAATGCGGGGACGACGAACTTCCTCCTGCGCGGCGACGGTACCTGGGGTATCCAGAACATCTCCTATGATCGGTCGATTCGTATTGGGCTGCCGCAGCAGACGATCATTCTTTCCGAAGGCGTTCTGGGTGGCATCAGCAGTTCGCTGACGCCGAACATGATCTATTATCGACCGTTCTTCGTGCCGAAGACGATCACGATTTCAGCGCTCAAGGCTAACATCATCACCACCGCCGCAGGGACGATTAACTTCGGCATCTGCGAATGGAGTTTGCCTGAGGTTCCGGGTATCGCATTGATGTCTGGTTCGGCGTCGACCGCGACGGCTGGACCAGTCCAGCTCGGCGGTTCACTGAAACTTACGCCTGGCTGGTATGCTGCGATGATCGTTTACGTCGGCTCCGGCACGCCAGTCTTCGGCGGCTACAGCGCGCCCATCAGAATCGATTCCTCTTTCAATCCTTCAGGTGATCCTATGGGTGCTTTCACGGGCAGCTTCGCCTCCCTGGGAACGCCATCCGGTCACTCGACCAAATCCATCGCCTTCTTGACGGCTAATTCGACAAATGCGTGATACCATCTTACAAATGGGCGACGGCACTACGCCGCCCGCGTCTTTGGATAGCGGTGCTCTGGCTATCAATGAGCCGTCGCGCATTCTTTACCTGAAAACATTCCGTGGAAGCGTTGCCGTTCCTCTCGACCGCATGGCTCTCGAAGCCGCTGACCCAAATGCCTCAGACGAAGTGTTCGTTTATCGCGACTCACTGATCGCGGAAAGCGTCATTCTAAGCGGCGGCGGCGGAGCGAACTATCGTGACGATCGCATCTGGCGCATCTTTGGTGTCGCTCCTGAATCTCTCAGCAGCTCTGGTGCCCCAGTGCAAGGCCTGTTCGAGGTTAACTTCCCTATTACGATCCAGTCGTTCCGTGTCCGCGTCCTCTCGGGCAACGGTGCGTTGCAGATGAAAATCTACAATTGGGCTGACACAGGTCTGGGCACACTCGTTATAGAGAAGGATGTGGATGTGTCGGGTGCTGGCGGCTACATCGTCTATCCTAACGTCTCGCTTGATCCAGGCCGCTACGCAGCCGTGCTAACGGGCGACTCGGGCATCACGGTCGAAACGCTCGTTGGCATCATCCCGTGGCTATCTGATACGCAATCGCATGGCTTCTCCATGTCGGAGGTGCACGTCTAATGATCCAATTCAAACATTCCACTGTTTCTGGAAATGTGCCTAATCTCGTGCCTGGGCAGATCGGTGTCAACGAGGCCGACGAATATCTCTGGATCAGGGCCAACGGCAAGAAAGTCGCGATCGATCTGAACCAGCTTCAGAATTATGCGGCTCCGATTACGAACGGCCAGGACGGCGCGCCTCTGATCAAGACCGCGACGGGTTCGCAGTGGATGCCATCGCTCGCGCCATCGTCATTGGTCGACGGGGCTATCACGGTTGATCAGGCACAACCGACCAATATCTATGGCATCCCCGGCGTCATGATTTCGGGGACCGGATCGAGTGTGGATATCCCCGACGGCATGGCGGTCGCGGAGCATTTCTATGTGGCATCCGATTGGATTCAGATCGATCAGATTGTCTTCAATATCCTGTCTCAGACTCAAAGCCTGATGCGTTTCGCCATTGTGGACGACGATGGCAACAATCTGGCGACGGGTCAGGTCACGTCGCCTATCGTCGGCGTCAATCGCGCATCGATTGGCGTAGCTCTGCCAAACGGTCATTACCGTTTGATCATGTGGTCCTCCAAAGCGAAGGAATTCCTTGAGATTACAGGATATTCTATCGATCAGGGTTGGACCTTAAGCGGCACGCAGGCGATGCAGTTTCTCGATCGTCAGCTATCGGCCCAGGATTTCAGCGTGGCGATTAATGTCGTCGGAATCACCTGGACAGACAGTACCCAACCGACACCAGGCATCCGCAGACTTTTCGGTTATCACTGGTCGATTCCAGTTTTCTGATTCGAATTTCTTGACACATCAGTAACTTTCGATTAGTGTCGCTCCCATGACAACTCGTGTTTACCATCCTACGACCTTTGAGGCGTTCGACGTGCCCCACAACAAGGCATCCGAACTTGTGCTCAATCATGGCTGGACGAAGACGAAGCCGATCGTTGTTCCGGTCGCCGTTGCCGAACCTACTCCTGCCCCTGTTGTATCCACCGAAGAACTGGACGCTATCTTTGCGCCGGTTGAACCGGTCGACACTGTGGAAGCTGACGCCAGCATTGATGACTCTTCTGGATGGCGAGGTACGACCGGGCGTCGTGCTCGCAAGAGCGACGCGTCCGAAGAATCCGCTGAGGCGTAGCACTGCGTTAGCAGTCCTGCACCCGGCATTACACGGGTGTAGCTTAGCCTGGTCTAAAGCGGTGGTCTCCAAAACCATGAACGGGAGTTCGAATCTCTCCACCCGTGCCATTCACTTTTGCTGAATGCGTGCGTAGTTTAGGGGTAAAATCTCGGTGTGCCACACCGATGTCGCGGGTTCGATCCCCGCCGCCCGCGCCAGCAAAATTTCCTTGACGCGGCTATAGTAGATGGTTTAGCACGAAACCTTGCCAAGGTTTAGCACCGGGTTAGAGTCCCGGTAGCCGCTCCAGAAATTGTTCGAGGATCGTCTAATAGATAGGACGCCTCCCCACGTGGAGGAAATGGAAGTGCAACTCTTCCTCCTTGATCCAACTTACGAAATGAGATGCGGGTGCCTCCGGCTGAGAAGCGCGCCTTCCAAGCGTTGCCAGGCGGGTTCGACCCCCGTCACCCGCTCCATTTCTTGACAGCATGGTTAATCCTGTTACGGTCTCATTCCACCGATACATAGGGAATGAAATGTCATCTGACAACCCCACCGAACTCACTGTTCTCGGCCGCATCCTCGGAACCCACACTGGTTGGGATTTGGCTGATACCGATTCGTTCCAATTCTATGATTTTCTGCCCGCAGATGGCGTTGTAATTCCTGCGACGGATTGTCTGTTCGTTGACTTCAGCAAAGGCCTATACGAGGCTTACTTCGGCGATGATATCGGCGCACGTGGGGACTTAATCGACGCCTTGAAAGATTTGCCGAGGAGCGAAGCGATAGCTTCACTCTAAGGCACATCGAGCGTATGAACGTCCTGCGCTCGTTAAATATGAAGATGGCTTGCCGTTAGGATCAGCGCGTTCGCCTACCAGGGCAGTCCTATAAGGGGAGAATACTGGATGCCGTGGAGCTGGCGGCGGGATTCTATGGTGCCTCGATGGTTCCACTGATCAGATGCGAGTGGCCGACCGCTACAACTGATTATGCACTTCGAGCCTCAAACGCCCGTTCAAGAGGGAAGGCCTTATGCCTGACTGTTTCGGGTTGGTTCGCGGAGGGCGCTGTCGTCGCGGCAGCAGGCAAGGGGAGGCGATCCTCACGCGACATTTTCTTCAAAAAGTTCTTGACGATCAGAAAATGATCGTGTAGAAGCGAAACATGACCTACGCAACCGCCACCTTTTACGAACGCGAGGCCCACACGGGCCGAGATCGTCGCGCCACCTGAATAAGGTGGCATAGACGAATACCGGTCCGTGCTTCCGGCCCATTCGTCTAGCGGTTTGCAGGATACCTGGCTTTCACCCAGGAGAGCGGAGTTCAAGTCTCCGATGGGCTACCAACCTAAATCTTCAGATTTTGTTGTGTTCCCGTCGTCTAAACAGGACTAAGGACCTTCCGCTTTCAACGGAAAAATGCCGGTTCGATTCCGGTCGGGAATACCATCCTCCATATCGCGCTATACACGGTTCCGTGGTGTAGTGGTAGCAAGCCCGGTTGTCAGCCGGTCGGAGAGGGTTCAATTCCCTTCGGAACCGCCATTAGGTCTCATAGTTCACTGGCTAGAATACCGCCCTGTCACGGCGGAGAAACGGGATCGATACCCGTTGAGATCGCCATCCTATAGGCTAGGACACAGCCTGAATGTGTCGACGCCAGGGTCGAGCTGGTCGTTGATCTGCTTGACCCACCATATAAGAAATCCCCACCGCTTTCGCAATGGGGATGAATGCCTTACTTCAAGAATTGAGCTTAGCTCTTCTTGTTTTTCTTCTTCTTCAGACCCGTCGCGTGAAGGACCTTGTTGGCCTTCGCATAGATCGCAGCAGCTTGGCTAGGCGACAGATTGCCAGCCTTCACTTGCTGAGAAGCGCGTGCCTTTGCATTGGCGGCGTGCGCGCGATCAGGAATGGGATACGTGTTGTTCGGCCCCGCGAATTGCGAGGGCGCAAGCTTCTTACGCTTTTTCGTCGTCAGTGTTGCCATGGTGGAATCTCCCTGTGATGGACGACGCATTTTGAACCCCGTCCGTAAATTGTCAAGAAAACCCGATCCCCGACCTTGACAGTTTGCGAATAGTGTGCCTGGGCGAAGCCCCCGCGCCCAGGCACAAAATTTTCGAAAAGTTATGCAGATAACTTGACACCCAAAACGATCTGTGTTTTAAGTCGATCATCGCCTCAATCGAGGCACTTCATTCACTTAGGTTAATCCGATGACACTCTTGTCAGCAAAATCGCATACCGCCTTAAAGCCTGCCACGAGCAAGCTTACGGCCGCCTGCGCGCTGCCGACCAGCAAGCTGTCGTCCCCTTCGGACACGCCGCTATAGAGTGAATGCTCTGTGCGGCTATGAAGGCCGCACAAAACCTGAGCACTCCACCGCCAGATTTTTGTGACGCGCCTTCCAAGTCGGATGGCGCGCTTTTCGTATTTCCAGTCTGGGTGTATCCTAGTGGCTCAGGTGCCGCCTTCGGAGCGCGGCTACGTAGGTTCGATCCCTGCCACCCAGACCAACAAGTTTCTAGCGGTATTAACGTACCGTATATCTGGGTAAAGCTCGATTAGAAGAGTACCGGCCTTGGAAGCCGGAGGCACTGGGGCAGTACCAGTTTCCCAGACCAACAACGCCCCGCCTGTGTGGACAGGCTTGTCCTTGGTATGGACGATGGACAGGTTCGACACCTGTGCGGGGCACCAACAACGCCGATACCTCAAGGAGGAACAGGGTTTTGTAGTCCTTGTAGCCGGGTGCAAGTCCTGGTTTCGGCACCAACAATGCCGCTCCCTCTGGGAGGACGTGTCTCTCGTAAGGACGCCAGGCTGATTCGATTTCAGCGTGCGGCACCAGTTTTAGTCGTTAACTCATGGAGGAGTTAAGAACAAGTTAATGGATGTGTCACCTCAGTGGCGAGAGGGATGGGCTCTTAACCCATTGGCGCAAGCCCACCGTCGGTTCGAGTCCGACCACATCCTCCAACTCTTGGACGTGTCACCTCAGTGGCGAGAGGCCGGGACTTTTAATCCCGTAACTGGCGACGCCAGACCCCGTCGGTTCGAGTCCGACCACGTCCTCCAAGACCATCCTGTGGCAGAATAGATATGTGCGTGGCTGCAACCCTCGTCAAGTGAGTGCAAGTCTCACCAGGATGTCCAAATACGCCCGCCTGGCGAAATTCAGGTAACCGCGCTAGGCTCAGAACCTAGTGGTCTTAAACGACCTTGCCAGTTCGAGTCTGGCGGTGGGCACCAATCTAAAGTCCGTCTGGCGGAAACGGTAGACGCGCTCACCTTAAAAGCGAGTGCCGAAAGGCGTCGGGGTTCGATGCCCCGGACGGACACCAGAGACAACGCCCGCCTGGCGAAATTCAGGTAACCGCGCTGGACCGAGAATCCAGTGGTCTTAACGACCTTGCCAGTTCGAGTCTGGCGGTGGGCACCAACTAAATGCTCCGTTGGCGAAACGGTAGACGCGCTGGTCTTAGGTACCAGTCCCTCGGGGTGTAGGTTCGATTCCTACACGGAGCACCAAGACAATGCCGGTGTGGCGGAGCAGGTAGACGCACCACACTCAAAACGTGGCGTCGAAAGACGTGTGGGTTCAAGTCCCTCCACCGGCACCAAAGACTATGCAGGACGGCGCAGGGGCGCAGGCTGGGTTGTGTCCCCGGTCGGCTCGGATCGATACCGAGGTTCTGTTCCAATATGGGGTGCGCGCAGGGCGCGGGCAATCATGGCATGATAGCCTTGACGGGTTCGAGTCCCGTGCACTCCACCAAGCTATGGGCTCGCATGTACCAATGGAGGCGAGGAGCACTTGCAATGCACCTGCGGAGGGTTCGATCCCCTTCGAGTCCACCAGTTTGTAAACATCGTGATACATAATTCGGGATTATGTAGTACGAAGCTTACAACTGCTAACATATTGGCTATTAAGCGCCGATCGGGCTGCTAGTAGCTAATATGTTAGCACTTAGAATTACGGAAGGTCAACCGGACAGGCGAGCCGGGACCGCCTTGAAAGCGGTACGCACTCTTACAGGGTGTCCGGATCGAGACCAGGGGCCTTCCTCCAATATGGTGAGTTAACCGGACAGGCGTGCCGGGCTGGCCTCGAAAACCAAGCGGACCCGTAAAACGGTCTGGGCTTCAATTGCTCAGCTCACCTCCACATACGGAGCGTAAACCAGCCAGGGTGCTGGGAACGCCTGGAAAGCGTCTCGGTCCTGAAATACGGACTACGTTTCGAGTACGTTGCGCTCCTCCAAGACGGTTACACCTGACTAACGCGGCACAGGTGTCTAAAAGCTGATCTGCCGGGCGAGAGATCAGGACCACGAGTACGGAGAGTAGACCGGACAGGCGCGCCGGGTCCGTTTGCTAAACGAGACGAGGAGCGGAAGCTCCTTCCGGATCGAGACCGGTGCTCTCCTCCATTTTCACCAGGAGCCCAAGGAGGCCGCTATGACTATGATGACGCAATGCCGAATGGAGCGCAACGGCTCCATTGATAACGCTTGGATCGAGGCCAAGCTTGCTCTGAAGGATATTGTCGACATCAAGATCGACGGTATATGGCAACGGGGCTGGCGCATCATCTCGCGTGGCACCACGCTCGAATCGAAAACCGTGGCCGAACGCGAACGCGATTTCAAATCGCATCGAAAGGCCACGGACGTTTAAAAGTCTATTGACAGGACGCGCAACGCCTGTTAATACGACCCTACGATGAATAGTCAGGGATTGACTACCTCGGCGTTTAACCGAGAGGTCGGCGACTAAAGATCGGATGAGTTCGCTACTCGCTGATCTAGGTCAAATAGGCTCGCTACCTAAAGACCGTTGTGACTAGGCCAAGTCACTAGCTGATGTGGATCGTGCCCACCATTGTTAGCTGCGCTATTAGCGGCTCGGAGACCGGAGGTTAACGCCTCCGGTCTTTGCATTTGAGGCTGCCGCATTCGACACCAAAAATCTCCAATAAGATTGTTGACAGACCTTAACTCCTGTGACAATCATAGGCCTTCCTTACGAAATCTTTATTATCGGTAACACGAACCCAGGAGGATTTCTGACACAGGCCGTCGAAGCCAACTGAAGCGTTATTCAGCAAATACGTAAACTTCAGGTTTTAGAAAAGTAGCCCGACCCGGAATCGACGCATCTGCCGGGTCGGGTTTTGTTTGAGGTGAGTATGGCTATCGTCACGACAGTTACCACCGTGTCTGTTTCATACTACACGAAGCGTGGAAAAGATTTCACTCTTTCCAGCATCGATGATCTCCGCAGATTGACCAATCTGCCGCCTCTAACCAGCGTCGAGCGAGCAATTCTGAAGAAGAAGTACGCCAGCGAACTGGCTTGGGAAGCGCTGCGGCTGCACGCGCTGCTGCCTGAATGAAACTCCATCTCCTGAGTGATCTCCATTTCGAATTCGATAAGCCCGTGCCGATGGCTAACTATCGGCCGCCGAAGTGTGATGTCGTTTTGCTGGCTGGCGACATCGCTGAAGACAAGACAAGCATCGACTGGGCGAAAGCCACCTTTGGTGATACGCCGGTCCTGCTGACGCCAGGCAACCACGAATATTACGATGCTAAGCAAGTTGTCGCGTGGACTCAAGAGCTGCGGGATTACGCGGCTGGATCAAACGTGCAGATATTGCACAACGACGCTGTGGTGATAGATGGTGTCCAGTTCGTCGGCGCTACCTTGTGGACGGATTTCCAACTCTACGGAAATGCTTCCTATCATCAGTACGCGGCTCGGAAGGGACTGAGCGACTACAAGCACATTCGGCGGCCATCGTCGACTGGAAAGAAGCGTAAGATCAGGACTGACGATATCCTGGAGTTTCATATAGCGTCCAGGCGCTTCATCGCGAACGCCGTGCGGACTTACCAAGGCCGCTCCGTCGTTATGACCCATCATGCGCCGTCGGAGCGTAGTTTACCTGAAAAGTTTCGTTCCCGCGAACTAACGCCAGCCTATGCTTCCAACTTGGACAGCTTCATCGAGGAGCTGTCTCCGTTGCTTTGGGTGCATGGTCACATTCACGCCAGTTCCGACTATATGATCGGAGGTACGCGAGTCGTAGGCAACGCACGTGGATATGTCGAGTTTACCGATTGGATGAACCGAAAGAAGTCCGAGCTGAACCCTGATTTCAACCCAGCACTGATCCTGGAAATCTAATGCGCATTCACCTTCTATCCGATCTGCATCAGGAAGCCTACCGCTACTACGAGGTCGAAGAGCCTGGCATCGATGCGGAAGGCAATCCGATCATGGTTGCGAAGCTGCGCAAACATGAATGGGGCGATTACGATCCCATGCCCGGCTACACGCCGCCTGAGTGCGATGTCGTGATCCTGGCTGGTGATATCAATGAAGGTCTTCACGGCATTCTGTGGGCGCTGGAGACGTTCAAAGACGTGCCGGTGCTATACGTGCCAGGCAATCACGAATTTTACGGCTATAGAGCCAACGAATTGCTCGCCCTAATGCGCAAGACCTGCGAAGGTCGGAACGTCCAAATCTTGGCGAACCAAGATGTCGTGATTGATGGTGTGCAATTCATCGGCGCGACTCTGTGGACCGACTTCAACCTGCATGGTACGGCATTCACCAGTGCGCTGGCTTGTGAGGAGTCCATCAACGACTTCAAGTTCATAGGTCGCGAGGACGGCAGACTTATCACGCGCTTCGACGTGTTAGAGTGGAACAAACGGGACACCTATTTCGTTTCTGAGTCACTTTTCCACAGGAAAGCGGAAAAGCGTGTTGTCGTCACGCACTTTGCCCCTACCGAACGCTCTTCTGATCCATCTTGGGTCAATCAGCGCATCGGCCCGTACTGGGCAACCCGGATGGAAGAACTGATCTGCATCCGCGAGCCTGATGTCTGGGTACATGGGCATATGCACACGAGCGCCGATCACATGATTTGGAAAACGCGCATCCTGAATAATCCTCAGGGCAATCCTAAGCGCCATCCAAACAAGAACTTCAACCCTGGTTTCATTTTCGAGGTCTAATGGCTATCCGCAAAATCGTCCCGATCGATCACCCTATCCTGACGATGGAAATCCCGCCCAGCATTTGGGCGAACGGCAGTGAAGCTCACCAGATGATCAAGGACCTGGGCAGCGACATGTTCGAGACGTGTCTGCGTTTCGGCGGAATGGGTTTGGCAGCCAACCAGGTAGGCGCTAACGTCCGCATGTTCGTCATGATTGGCAAGGACTTGCAAACCTACCTCTTTATCAATCCTGAGATCGTGAAGGCTTCTGTCAAGAAGATTTCGCGCCCGGAAGGATGTCTTTCGATGCCGAGCTACTCGTTTGATATCGAGCGATCATCTTCGGTGGAAGTCAGATTCCAGAACCATGACGGAGTCTGGCTGCGCGGAGAATTCCATGGCGAAGACGCTCGCTGCGTTCAGCATGAGATCGATCATCTCAATGGCATTCGTCATATAGATCATCTTGGTCCCTTGAAGCGTAAGATGGCTCTCGACAAATTCCATAAGGAATTCGCCCGACGGAAAAAACTTATGAAGGCTTAATTTTCCGGTTGACACCTTTATGAGTTTCATATTAGGTTCAGTTCATCCGGCGCATCCCCCGCGTCGGCTGCCCCAGGCCCTCGGAAGTAGCCCTTAACCCAGGCTTAACCGAGTGCCATCTTTTCTTTAACGAAATGCTTGACAAGCGCTTCAACCTGTGAAATAAGTCGAACTATGAGCAAGACCTTTATCAATAACATGCGCCAATATCAGGTCGTCCGAGTGATTTCGGGCGGGCCGATGCGCTGTGTTGTTGATAAGCCGGGATACTAGAGCCCCGGAACTCAAGTTCAACATCATTCGCAAGGCCCGCTTGGATCATCCAAGCGGGCCTTTCGCTTTTCTACTCACCAGTCCCAGGAACCACGATGGATAACGGACGATAACATGAGCAAAGATCGATATACCCACGGGTAGGTAAAGCCGGTAGTTCCGGCAAGGGGTCTGTAAAACCCCTCCTCGTAATGAGGGAGTCGGGCGGAACGGCACCTACCCACCACAACATGCCACCATAGCTGAGATAGATTAGCGGGGGTCTGAAAAGCCCTAGAGGTTCGCGCGCTACGAACTGGTGGCACCATTCACAATAGTCCTTTGGTCTAAAAGCAGAACACCGCTGTGACATGGCGGAGGCGTAGGAGCGTTACCTACAAGGACTACCATTAACCATAGTCTCGTGGTGAAAAAGCATCACGGCTCCCTCATAAGGAGAGGTCGAAGGAGCGTTACCTTCCGGGACTACCAACCTGCCGTCTCGTAGCTCAATAGCAGAGCGGTCACCTTATAAGTGATTGACCCTGGAGCGTAACCAGGCGGGACAACCACTGTGTATTCAGTTGGCTCATAGCTCAAAAGCAGAGCGCACGCTTGATAAGCGTAAGACGAAGGAGCGTTACCTTCTGGGCCTACTGAATACACAGACGAATGAGTTAAGTTGACTTGTAGTTCAGCGGTAGAACGCCCTCCTGATTAGAGGGATGTCGGGAGTTCGATTCTCTCCAGGTCTACTTAACTCATTCATTGCCGGTTCGTATAACGGAAGTACAGGGTTCTTACACATCTCTGGAGCGGGTTCGATTCCTGCACTGGCAACCAAAACATAGGTCTATAGCTGCGGGGAAGTTTAAGTGGTTGAACACTCCGTTTTGGCCGGAGAGGTAGTGGGTTCGAGACCTACGCCCGCAGCTATGGACCTGTTGAGCGATCGTCTAATGGTAGGATAGCGGCCTTTGACTCCGCTGATACAGGTTCGAGCCCTGTTCGCTCATCCATAGGTTAACGAGAGGTTAACCAAACGTTAATATAGACCTTTTTGATGAGGGGTCGTTCAATTAGTAGGATGCTCGGCTCTGAACCGAGTGATGCAGGGGCGGAGCCTGCGCCCTCATCAAAGATGTCTAACGGGGTAAGAAAGGACCCCATATTCTGGTCAATGCACAAGGTGTGCAACCGAGCTGTTAACTCGTGCGAGGTAGGTTCGATTCCTACGATCAGAGCCATTTATAGAGATATAGGATAGTGGATAAACCGACGGCTTGCGGAGCCGTAGTCCCAGGTTCGATCCCTGGTATCTCTGCCACCTTTGTTCCCGCGTGATGTAATGGTAGCATACGCGACTGTTAATCGTTTCGTCCTGGTTCGAGTCCAGGCGTGGGAGCCATAATGCGGATGTACACGACGGGCGCTACGAACGTCTGACACGTAATTGGATGTGCAAATGGAGGTTCGATTCCTCTCATCCGCGCCATCATCTGAGCCGATTTGAGTGAGAATTAAAGCCGATTTTCATGAGAACTGGCTTTCCATTGGAGCTGCTAGTGGGGCATCCACTTGCGCGCGCAGGTATAAGGTGAGAGGTTCGATTCCTCTAGCTCCAGCCAATCATAGCACCGTGGTGAAACAGGAACCATCATACCTCCGTCCGAAGGAGGAGTTGCGTGTTCGATCCACGCCGGGGCTGCCATCATCGGGGCATGTTGAAATGGACTTATCCTGTCGGTCTTCTAAACTGAACGTTCCTGGTTCGAATCCAGGTGTCCCGGCCATTCACGATTTCAAATATCCAGACACTCCTCTGAGCGCCCAGGTCAGAGATATAGGAGAGTGCTTCAGCATGGGCAAGCTCCTGAGGCAAACATTTTTCGAGGACGACCATGCTGCCATCTGAACGACTGAAAAAGCTTTACGAAGAGAAAGCTGCCAAAGGCTTGCTCGATGTCAAATTCGACATCGATCTATCGGACGCTCCGACATTCGAAGACTTGTGTGCAGAAGTGCTCGCTATGGAAGATGCGATCGCGGCCGGAAAGTCGACACCGTTGTCTTTTGGAGACGCGCGGTGGCGTGACGTACCGCGAGATTCTTCAGAATGTCCTTGTTACCAATGCGTTAGCTCTCGCAACAGTCACACGCTCAAGGCGAATTAGCATTCGCCCACGCTAGGAGTCTCTTAACCATATTTTGAGATCACTAACTGCTCTGCATGTCAAGGGAAATCTTGACTTTTAGGGACGTTTCCAGTACGGTTTGCGACATCATTAACACGTGGCTAACCGTCGGGGGCGTAGGCAGTGTCGAACAACGACAATGGGCCTATCGATCTGGTAGCCCTGAAACAACAAGACAATCAGAAGCACTATTTTCAGCTTCTCGATGAACTCCGTGATGCTCTTCTGAGCGCGGGGCTGTTGCCATATGCCTACGCGGCGACACAGTCGGAATTCGCACATGTCTGAACCAGGGGAAGGTCACGACCTTAGTAGCGTGCGGGCACTAGAAATGCGTCTTTTTGAAGAAGTGGGCAATCAGCTCAAAGCCATGACGCAGGCCGTCCAGTCTTTGGCTTCGGAGACGCGTGACGTTCGGGAACGCGTTATCAGAATTGAAGCCTTGAATCAGCCTGAAAAGTTGACGGCTCTGGAATCCAACATTGGCGAATTGTTTCGCAAAGCCAATGCCAAGGAAAAAGAAGATGCCGAACTTTGGCTCGCTAACGAAAAGCGCATGACGCGCATCGAAGTTGTTGTCGCTCCGTTCACGGTCGGCGGCGCAGCTCTCCTTGCGGCGGTCATCGGCGCTGTCGTGGCGCACTTCATTAAGTAGTGCGTCCCACCGTCAGGACACTGAGCGTTTCTTGCAGGTCCTGAAAATTGTGGTTAACTCGATCTTGGGACTTTCCCCAAGACATTCTTAAGGACTAGACGTTTGGCTGATTCCTCGTCGTTCCACCCTCTCGATCAAGACGCCGTGTTTGAGCGTCCCACTTCCAGCAAGGCCCAGGCTCGCCAAGCTCGCCGCCTTGAGAAGGCGAATAAGGCCCTTGGACAAGCGATTAAGCCGCTTGTCGCCAAGAACGATAATCAGCGCGATTATATCGATTGCCTGGACGAAAAAGAAAGCGTCCTCGCTATCGGTCCTGCCGGTGTCGGCAAGACGTACATCGCGGGCCGTAAGGCTGCCCAGCGTATGGTCAAGGGTGAGATCGAGAAGATCATCGTCTCCCGCGTCACTGTCTCCAAGCGCGAACACGCCCTGGGCTTCCTGCCGGGCAACATCGACGCTAAGATGAAGCCGTGGATGACTCCGATCATCGAAGGTATCCGTGCCGAAGTGTCGGGCTCGACCCTCGATAAGTGGAAGGCTGAAGGCAAGTTCGAAATCGTGCCGTTCGAATACATGCGCGGCCGTAGCTTCGACAACTGCGTCATCATCCTGGACGAAGCCCAGAACGCCACTGTCGACGACCTCAAGCTGTTTCTGACCCGTACCGGTGAAGACAGCCAAGTGATCGTCTGCGGCGATCCGGATCAGGTCGATATCCCCAATTCTGGTCTCAACATGATCGTCGATCTCGCCGACCAGTTCCAGATCATGGACATCATCGAATTCACTGAGGACGATGTTGTTCGTTCGAAGTTCGCCAAGGCTTGGGTGCAGGCCTTTTCCGCGTTGAAGCGTGAAAAGGCTGTCGAAACCGCCCTGGATTCGTCGATGTCTTTCATGAAGCAGCGATCCAACCATTAACGAGTACCAACCATGGCCTTCAATTTTGTAGTCGAGACTGGCGAAGCTGATCCGGATGCGAACTCCTACACCACTGTAGAGTACGCTGACGATTATTCTGAAGCCAACACCTTCCAATCGGCGGCCTGGTTGAACCTCGAAGAAGAGGACAAGCAGCGCTTGCTTGTCCGCTCCTCTAAGCAACTCGACGTTCGTTTCACCTGGAACGGTCGTCGAGTTGATCAAGATTCGGGCCTGAAGTGGCCCCGGACTGGCGTTTACGACGAAGACGGCTTTCAGATCGCGGATGATGTGATTCCACGCATTCTGCAAGATGCCACGGTCGAATTCGCCATGTATCTCATGAACGATGACTGGACCGCGCCGCGCACCGAAGATCAGTTCAAGGAAATTCAGGTCGACGTTATCGACCTTAAGTTCAACACCGATTACGCACGTCCGTATGTGCCGCCTACGATTCAGACCATGCTTCAAAGCCTGGGTGACTGTATCACTGGTGGACGCGTCGGCTTCAAGAAGATCAAGCGCACCTAATGGGCCTCAGAGACATTATCGCTAAGGCGTCGAAGTCTGCCTTCAACGCTTTGGGTGACATTCCCAACACGATCACCTACACGTCCGTCACTGGGTCTCCAGTACGTAATATCGCCGCCGGTACGACGACGAAGCCTTCGTCTACGTTCGATGTGGAGCAGGTCGTTTTCGCGCGCTTCAATACCAAGGATGTCGACAAGTGGCCTGCCATTCTTTTGACGGACATGAAGATCATCATCCTGTCGGCAAACTTCCAAGCCGCTGACAAGGACGAAAACAGCTTCACTGAAGACACATTCGTCGATCCGGATGGCAAGACCTGGCGCGTAATCGCTGCCAAGAAAGACCCCGTCAAAGCGACCATTATCATGCAGGTTCGTCGCTAATGCCAGGAAACCTGATCAAGGCGTCGGTGGAGAATCCCTGGCATGGGGCCTTCGCAGGGTTTCTGGAGCAGGTTCAATATGATGTCGTCAAGCACCAACGAGACATCATCACCAAGCTGACTGACAAAATCCTGGCACGGACGCCCGTTTGGATGGGTGATACGGTTGCCAACTGGCGCTGGTCGATCGGCGCGCCTGATGAAACTGTGATGCCTTCGCCCGCATCTGGGCCGCCGGGCGAAACCAATTCTATGCCACTGGGCGTCGAACCGCGCCGCGCCGCATCTGAAGCTGTAGCCCGTCGATCCATGGCGGCTGTCCTTCGCATTAACACCCCAGAGGTGCTTTACTTGACAAACGCCATTGATTCGGTGATGGGTATCGAGTACGGATTCCTCCCGTCTGCTGAGCGTTCTCGTGTCGATGGATCGAAAGGTGTTGTGCGTCTTGCCATCGAAGAAGTTGAGAACGGTATCTAATGAGCGAATTCGATAGTCTACGCCAAATCCTTAACGGTAAGGCGCTCATGGCCTGCCAGAATTTGGGCGTTGCTCTTATCCTGCCCAACGAGAACATCACACCTCCTGACGATGAGGTGTACGTTCAGTTCTGGTTTAAGACCGGCGGCACCAAACAAATCGAACTCGGCCGCGCGGCTGCCTGGGAACTGACTGTCGGTATCTATCAGTTCGAAGTCTATGCACCTGAAAAGCAAGGCGATGGCCCGGCGACGCAGATTGCGGATGCTTTGCGGAAAATGTTCAACCGTAAAGAATGGGAAGTCGCGCCTTGGGGCGTTGTCAAGATCACTAAGTCGAATGTGTGTACGCCGTTCGCGGGCGTCCAAGGAAACAAGTACCTGGTCATCTCGGACGGGGCATTCCAGTATTATCACCACGACCTCAGCGCTGATCCGACATTCCAGTGAGCTGCCCACACTGTCGCATAACACCAGAAAAACTGGCGGAAGCTGCCAAGGCTTATAGGGAAACGCACACTGTCTGCCGAGCGAAAGGTTGCAAGTGGGGATATGTCGTTCTGGACGTTAACGACATAGACTCTTATTCGGGCGAACCCGTCACTTCCTTATGCCCAGAATGTAAAGGAACTGGCTTCGTTCACATTCAGATGAAGCTTCCTTTCTAGCGGTTAACTATAAAATCCCTATTGACTTTTTGCAAATCTTGACATTTTGAGCATTTTCGGATAGGTTCCGAGACATCGGCGCGCAGACCGGGGCGGTCGCTGGCCTAACAACATCTCCCCTTGTCTGCACGGAACTTTAAATGTCCAATATTTTTGCCGACTCCAACCGCGCCCGTCTCCGTTACATCAAGGAAGACAACAACGGTTGGGGCATCACGCCCACTTCTGGCCGCACCCGCGAGCTGCGCTACACCGGCTCCACGCTGAACGCCAACAAGACCACCGCTATCTCGGACGAAATCCGTGCTGACCGCATGGTGGCCGACTACATCGAAACGGGCGCGAACTCGGCTGGTGACACCAACGTCGAATTCTCGGCTGGCTCGCACGACGACTTCATGGAAGCCTTCTTCTTCGGCGCTTGGTCGCGTCCGATGACCTTCGACAGCGTCAAGGGTACGACGCTTCAGTGGGTCGCTGGTGGCATCCTGTACGTCAAGGGCAACGACGTTTCGGACTATTTCTTCGCCGGTCGCCGCGTGAAGACCGACGGCTTCGTCAACGGCGCGAACAACGATTACTTCGAAATCGACACTGTCGTCTGGAACGCGGGCGCGAACCGCACCGAACTGACCATGACGACCGCAACGGCTGTTGCTGAATCGGGCTCGGCTCAGACCTCGCTCTACGACGCCAACGATGTCATCGTCCTGAAGAACACCACGATCCGTTCTGGCACCGCTGGTGATCCGTCGTTCGACTCGAACGGCAACAACGCTTTCGCCGCTGCTATCGCCGCTGGTCAACTGGCTGTCGGTCAGAAGATTTACGTCGATGGTCTGGGTATCGAAACCGGCACTGTCGCTTTCACGGCTCAACCGGCTGTTGGCTCGAAGATCACGATCTCGGACGGCAACGCTGCCTCGCCGAAGACTCTGACCTTCCAATTCGGTGGTTCCTACGGTCCGGCCGTCACGGGCGTCGATCTGGGCTCCGATAACTCGGGCACTGCTCAGAACTTCGTGGACGTTCTCGCCAAGCTGCGCATCGACGGCGACCTGGGCGTCTTCGGCTCGCTGACCGGCACTACCGTCACCATCAAGAACCTGAACCGTTACGGCGGCAACCTGGTCGAAAACCTGGATACTGCCAACGCCATCACGGTCACGCAGTTCTCGGGCGGCGACTCCACCGTCAACGGCGTTTTCACCATCCAATCGCTGACCGACGACAAGATTTCCGTCTCGCCGACGCCGGGCACGAACGCCAACCTGGCTGCGCACGCCGTCACCGTCAAGGGTTCGATGCTGCGCAACCCGAACACGCCTGCTGACATCACTCCGCAGTCGTTCTCGATCGAAACCGGCTTCGAAGACGTGTCGCAATATTGGGAAACCGATGGTCTGCGCGTCTCCACGATGGCCTACAACATCGCTTCGAACGCCATTCTGACGGGCTCCTACGGCTTCATGGGTCGTCAGACCCTGCGTCAAGGCGCTACCAAGCTGGGTGCTGACCCGTACACGGTCCTGGATACGACTGCTACGCCGGTTGCCAACGCTACCGTCAACGTCGGCCAGATTAAGGTTAACGGCGAAGAACTGTCGACCGCCGTCCAATCGATCGCGATCAACGGCACCAACAACATGCGCGACCAAAACGCTGTTGGTCACAAGTTCCCGGCCGGTATCGGCGCTGGTCGCTTCGAAATCTCGGGCACCGTCGTTGTTTACTTCGCCGACGGCACGCTCTGGGACAAGTTCATCGAGCACGACACCGTCTCGCTGGAATTCCTGATCGAAGACGTTCTGGGCAACCACTACGAATTCACGCTGCCTGCCGTGAACTTCAACACCGACACCGTGACGCCGTCGGGCGGCAACCAGGACGTTGTTGAAAACATGACGTTCGGTGCCAAGCGTGACGCCGCCACCGGCTGCGAATTCCAGATCGACCGCTTCAGCTCGGTCTTCGCCACCACCGCTTAATGTTTCAGTCACGTTTTCCCACAAACGTGACTGAAACAAACTCTATCCCCGATAGGTACCAGTTCGGCTTCGGCCTTTTGGAATCTCAGCGCTGAGTAGGGATGGAGAGGAAGTCGGGGCCTCTCCATTCCGTCTTATTCCCTCCGGTATGTTCCGACCGGGACCAGGGCTTTCAGGAACCACATCAATCCTTTCCCCACTAAAGGACCCCAACATGACCACGAATACCGCTGACCTCGACATCTTCGAACTGTTCAAGTCGAACAAGACCAACGAAGAAGATGGCGTCTGGTTCAACCTCAATGACATCACCGGCTTCAAAGTCCGGGCTTACGGCTCCAAGGCCGTCATGGAACTGCGAGACGCGCTGCTGAAGCCGTACCAGGTCATGATGCGCGCGGGTGCCAAGATTCCCGACGACGTGAACGAAGAAATCGGCCTGAAGGTTCTGGCTGGCGCTGTGATCGCCGACTGGAAAGGCGTCAAGAACGCCGACAAGGAACCGGTTGCTTATAGCGCGGATGAAGCGTTCGCTATCCTGAAGGCTCTGCCGAAGTTGGCCACGACCGTTCTGCAATGGTCGACGGATACCCAGAGCTACCAGGAAACCGCCGTTGAGGATGGCGCAAAAAACTCGTAAGCGCTCTTAAGAGCGCTCTCGAAAATCCGCCAGACCCCAACCTCGAATGGAAAAACGAGGTCCTTCGGAAACTCGGCAAAGAGCCGAAGAAGCCTGAAGGGCCTCCACCCATCCAGCCCTATGACGATCTGATATGGGCATGGTTAGGGTACTGGCAACTGTCCGCTTCACGCCCTATGGGCTTTAACGGACCACTCCGTATCCCTTTCTCCGAAATCAACGCCTACTGCCAAATTCGAGGGTTTCCCTTCGGCAAGCAGCAGGAGTTCGTCCGTTATATCGTGCCGATGGACGACGTGCATATGGCTCACTTCGCAGCCCAGCGCGAGAAAAACAGGCAAGAACAAGAACGACAAGCGGCCAAAAACAAGCCGTCACCTTCTCGTCGTTAATCTTTAGACTTCCAGGAAAATGGATACTCAACCCCTCAAAGTACAGGTAGATTCCAAGCAGGCGCAGGCAGACCTTGCCGCGCTTGCGATGGCTCTTGACCGTGTGGGGAACGCCTCTCAGAAGTTCGGTCAGAACTTCGAAACTGGCATGGCTGGCGTAGACAAGGCCGCGAGCGCGTCGATCGAATCGGTCACGAAGTTCGCGGCTGTCGCCACCAAGATCAGCCAATTGAAGCTGTCTGGCGACAGCTCGCAACAAATCAAGCAATTTGCGCAATCCCTGAACTCGCTGGCTGCGGCTAATGCCGCGCTGAGGGGCGATTTCTCTGGCATCACCAAGGCGGTAGAAGTCACGGGATTGCTCAGCAAGATTCGCCTGGATAGCGGCGCGACAAAGTCCATTCGTGACTTCGGCGACGCCATGATGACGATCGGCCGAATCAAGGCTCCGTCTTCGCAGGCACTGAAGGGTATGGTCGATTTCATCGAAGTCGCCCAACGCGTTCAAGGCCTGAAGTTCAGTGACAACACGGCTGCGGCCCTCAAGAACTTCGCTTCTGCCATGGAGTACGCCGGTAAGGCGAAGGCTCCTTCGGATTCCAAACTCAAGAATTTCGTCAACTTCATTGAAGTTGCAGCCCGTGCCCAGAACTTGAAGTTCGACGGCGGCGCGGCTCAAGGTCTTCGCGGCTTCGCGGCGGCCCTTAATGCCGTGGGCGATGCCAAGGGCGTATCGACGACGAAGATCGCCAATATGAAGGCGCTGTTCGAGCTACTGCCTACGTTGAAGGCCCCGAACATCGAAGGCCGTCTGGAATCGTTCTTCAAGGTGCTGACCGAACTGCGCGTTCCGTCTGAAAAGTCGATCGCCCGCCTGAAGACCCTCTTCACCACTCTTTCTGAGGCCAAGGAAGTACCTGGCGCGGCCAAGATCGCACGCGACCTGGACACCATCACGGCAGCAGCGAATCGCGCCAGCAAGGCTCTAAACGACATGCCGTCGAGCACACGCGGACTGTCGTCTACGTTCGCTAAGACGGGTGAAGGCGCGGCTAAGCTCAACAACGAAATCAAGAACACGCCGGGCCATGCGAGCAAGGCTAAGGGCGCTTTCGGCGACCTGGAACACGGCTTGGGCGATCTGGGTCACCGTTTTGACTTGACTTATCAAGCTTCGACGCTGTTCTCGCAGTTCTTCTCGGCGTTCACCGTCGGCGAATTCCTGCGCAGCATCTACGACACGGGCATTGAGATGGCTAAGCTCCAAAAGGGCTTGGTCTTCGCGACGGGCTCGTTCAAGGAAGCCGCTGACGGTATTCACGACTACATCGCTATCTCTGATCACCTGGGCACGAACGCCGAAAAGAACGGCGAAGCTTTCTCCAAGTTCGCCGTCGCTGCTAAGGCGACCGGCGTCGACTTCACTGCCACCAAGAAAATCTACACCGATTTCGAAACGGCTCTGCAAGTTACGGGTGCGAGCACCGAGCAAGCTACGCTGGCCTTCTACGGTCTGCAACAGATGATGTCTAAGGGCAAGGTCGTTTCCGAAGAGTTCAACCGTCAGATCGGTGAACAAATTCCGGGTAACGCGGCGGCCGGTACTGCGGCGTACAACCGCATGATCCAGCAAACGTCCAACAGCACGGACAAAGCCACCAAGTCGACGGCTGACTTCTTCAAGGCTATGTCCCTGGGCCAGCTTGACGCTTCCAAGTTCATCCCGCTCTACACTGAAGAGCTGGGCAAAATGTTCTCGCCTCTGTTGACGCAAGCCCAAGCGCGTCCTGACTCTGCCTTGAACCAGCTCAGCAACGCCTTCCTGATTTTCAAGAAGGAAATCTCTGACCAGGGCTTCATGTCGTCGCTAACCGGTCAGTTCCACCGTCTGCACGACGCTATCGTCGACACGAACGGCAATCTGACGCCTGCGGCTAAGAAGCTTGCTGACACGCTTGGCCAGAACCTGGTGACGCTTGTCCACGGTGCTGGCGATGTCATGGCGTTCTTGGCAACCCATATCGACCAGGTTGTCACGGCAATCAAGCTGATGCTGGCCTTGAAGGTTGCTGACACCTTCATGGATTGGACCAAGGGCGCGATGGCTTTCGCGGGCTCGCTGACCAAGATCACGTCTAACCTCAACAATGGCTTTGGTAAAGTCGCCTCCATGTTTGGCGGTGGCAAAGCCAAAACTGTCGAAAAGGTGGCTTCTGAAGTCGCGCCTGCGGCTGCCGACGCTGCTAAGGAAGTCACCAAGAAGGCTGCGATCCGTGATGCTGAGAAAGCGGCTGCACAAGCCATGCTGCCAGAAGTTGGGGCTACCAGCGCTATTATCGCTCAACGCGAGCTTGGCGGCTATAAGACTGTCACGAACGAAATCCCTAAGCCTAAGCTGTGGGATCGCGCTAAGAACTATCTCTTCCCGCCCATCACCACCGATGTGCGCGCCTCTTCGCGCCTGAACCTGGAAAACGATGTCCCCACGCCTAAGGCCTGGGGATCGATGAAATCTGCCCAGGGCGCAGAAGCTGCCGCCCGCGATACCTTTGGGCTGCGCGGCGTTGCGCAGGATGTCGAAGCTGTCGATACGGCCGCCACGAAGGCAGGTAGCAGCAGCGGCGGTTTGAGCAGCTTCCTGGGTAACCTGTTCAAGTTCAAGGGTGCTGGAGCGGCTGTCGCTGAAGGCGCTGAAGCTACTGCTGCCACCGTCGGTAAGTCGGTTGGTATCGTTGGTATGCTCGGCGGCGCTGTTGAAGGCCTTATCCCGCTCCTGGCGACTGGCTTTGTCGGCGCTATTGCAGGTGCCGGGGTTGCTCTGGCGGTCTTCGGTGACAATACCACCAAGATTGGCGAAAAGACTGTCAAATTCAATGATATCGTTGCAGGCGGCATTAAGGTTCTTGGCGATAGCTTTAAGGATTTTGGTAAGGGCACTCAGTTCAAGGCTCTTAACGAATTCTTTGATTTCCTGAGTAAGAACGGTGGCGACATCGTTCTGCACATTACGGCTGCGTTCGTGACCTTCGGGAAGGTCATTGGCGATTTGTTCGGTGGCTTTGCCGACATTGTCAAGATCGATTTCATCGATCCTTTGGAAGAAGTTCTGCGTTTGATTACCCTGCTGAGCAAGGGTGATTGGATGGGCGCGGCCAAGGAATACGGTAAGTGGGTTGGTACCCAATTCACCGATAAGGGCATGTTCGCTCAAACTAAGCAAGCTGTCGTCAACACTGCTGGTGCAGTCGTTGGCACTGCTCTTGGCGCAAGCAATGATGTCGCGGCGGTCTCCAAGGCTGCGGGCGATATCGCCACTGACCGTGATAACAAGACTGCGGCTGACGCGGCTACTGAAGCGCAGCACGCTCAAGCTGAAGCTGCTATCCAGGCGATGCAGAAGGAAGCTCAAGATCAGCGCGACGCGGCTGACTTGGCTGCTATTCAGCGCACGTATTCGCTGAAGGACGCTAACAAGACGGACTTGGCAGGCCTGGTTCAGCACGCTGCCGATCAAAAGACCGCGTTCTCAGCGACGCCTCAATTGACTCCGGACCAAATTGCCGACCAAAGCATGGGTCCTTCGGCTATCGACATCCAGGCTAAGATCATTGCTGGAATCGATGCCGCACGCAAGAAGTTCGGCGATGTCAGTGTCAACAATAGCATCAATGCTATCCAAAACGCTGCTTCGGCTAACCGCGTTGACCCGGCTTTGATGGAAGCGATCGCCCTGCGCGAATCGTCTTTCAACCCTAACGCACGCCCGGTCGACAAGAACGGTAAGTTGCTTTCGTCCGCGCAAGGTCTGTTCCAAATCACGGACGGTACGGCCAAGGGCCTTGGCGTCTCGGGCAACCTCATGGACGCCACCACGAACGCAAACGCGGCGGCTAAGCTGATCAACCAAAATGCTGACTTCCTGAAGGGTCGTCTGGGTCGTGACGCATCGGCTGGCGAAATCTACGCGGCGCACTTCATGGGCGCTGGCGGCGCTTACAGCCTCATCAAGTCGGCTCAAGAAGACCCGACTGGTATCGCCGCTGATCGCTATAAGGCAGAAGCCAAGGCCAACCCGTGGGTGTTCTATGAGAACGCGGGTAAGCCGGGTCAGCGCGCGCTCACCAACGCTGAACTGATTAAGAACCTCGAAGCGACTGCTGGCGGCCGAACTGGCGTCGCCGGTCAAGGTGTTGCGGGTATCTCGGCTGATCAGCTCAAGACGGATATCAGCCAATACCGTGGTGCTCAACAGACCTATGACGAAGTCATCGGTAAGTCGGCTCCTGAAGATGCTGCGCAAGGTCGTTTTGACTCCTTCATTGACAAGATCAAGAAGCTCGAAGCCACCTCGGACGATCTGCAAAAGCGCGGTCTGCCGCCTATCATCGATCCTGTCGCGCTGCAAAAGGCGATCGATCAGCAACAGAAAATCCTTGAGGAAGGTATCAATCCCTTCCTGAAGCTGTCGCGTGCTGCCGACGATGCTAATAAGGTCTCCGAGTTGCGCGCCAAGGGCCTCAACACGGAAGCTGACTTCCAAGAAAAGCTGAACGGCTTTAAGGAGGCTGGCTATGACATCACGAAGTTGGATACCCAGGCCAATCGTGACGCGCTGAAGGTCGCCAAGGATCGCAACGATCTGCTGCAATCTGAAATCGACCTGCGTTCTCAACTGAACCAGGTATCGATCTCGCGTATCGCTCGTACTGGTTCTCCGCTTGATGCTGAAGTCGCCCGTCGTCTGAAGCCGCTGCCTGGTCAATCTCTGGAAGATGCTCGCGCCCAAGCCGACCGTAACGGATCGCTGGGTAACATCGTCAAGGGTGCTCAAGCCGATCTGTCCGAAAAGCGTGCGGGTGCAGTTCAGAACATCAGCAATGATCTGGGCGAGCAGGCTATCGAAGCTGGTCTGACTTCGGATCAGAAGCAATTCCGTGACGACTACAAGTCCTATTTGCAACAGATCAGTGGCATCACTGACCAATCCGTCGCCAACATGGAGAAGATGGATTCGGGTGCGGCTGCCCTGGCTAAGCAAGCTGCCACCATCAAGCAACAGCTAGAAAACCCACCGGGCTTCGAGAAGTGGGTCAACGGCCTTGAGCCGCTGGCTAAGCGCCTGGAAGACATTAAGGTCGACTTCGCCAACTCGCTATCTGACGGCATCACCGATTCGCTGATGGGCGATAAGGTCGACTGGGCTGGCATGGCTAAGAAGATTCAACGCGAGCTGGTGAAGGCTCAGGTTGACGAAGCCCTGGGCGGCGTCATGAAGGCGCTTGGTATCGCCAAGCCTAAGACCGAGCAAGAAAAGGCTGCGGATGCTCTGTTGTCGGTCGCCGACAACCAGGCCAATGTCACCTTACAGTGGAGCACTGTCGCTGACAAGTGGGACAAGATCGCTGACAAGTTCGCGCAAGGTCAGGGTGGCGGAAGTGCGGCTTCGGCTGCAACGACTGGTTACGGCTCTTCGTCGGTTGGCGGCTCTGGTCTACCGACTAGCGGTCTCGGCGGCACGCCGCTGTCGGCCGACGGTATCACCCCGGCGCTGACTCCGAGCGATATCAGTACGAATTCGGGCATCCCGGATATCACGCCGTTCGATCCATCGTCTGTTTCGCTGCCGTCACTGGATTCGGTGTCGTCTCCGAGTGGAATGGGCAGCGTGTTTGATAGCGATCCGGACCCGATCACCACGATTACGGCCAACCCTGCCAACGCCATCACGCCTTATCCGTCGATCGGTGACATCAGCACGGATGCGGGCATCCCGGCTATCACGCCGTTCGATCCTTCGTCTGTCACGTTGCCGTCGCTCGCTCCGCAGGAAGGTATGCTGGGCAAGGTTGGCGACATGCTTGGCGTCACGTCTGGCGGTAAGATGAACGGCCTGGGCGGATCGCTCCTGGCTACAGGTGCTATCGGTCTGCTGGGTCAGCTCTTCAAAAAGAAGAAGCACCCGTTCATCGATCACCCGATCAATGGCGTCATCGGCTCGGCTGGTGCGGTCAATATGTCTGGAACACAGGTGGCGGCTCACGCCAACCTTGTCGGCTCCATCCTGTCATCTGTCGTTGGCATGGCTGGCGGCAAGGGCTTCGGTGTTGGCGGTGGAAACCTGACCAGCGCTTTGATGGCTCCCGGTGGCTTCGGTAACGTCATGGGTCAAGCTGGCGCAGGCTTGAGTGGTCTGGGCAGCAGCATTGGCTCTGGTCTGGGTAGCATTGGTAGTTTCTTCGCCAGCATGTTCAAGGAAGGCGGCATCACCACCGAAGCCGTCTCCAAAGGCTCTATGGCTGGCTTCGATTGGTCCAAGGCTCCGCACTATGCGGAAGGTACTGCGAACACGAATGGCGGTATGCCTGCCATCGTTCACCCGAACGAAGCTGTCGTGCCTCTGTCGCGTGGCCGTAGCATCCCGGTCGAACTGCCGGATGGTGCGATGAGTGGTGGCGGAACGACCCACTACAACACCAACATCACCGTTGTCACGCCTAACGCTGACAGCTTCCGCAAGTCGTCCAGCTCGATCCAACGCGAGCAATCGATGGCTAACCGCAAGGCCAATGCGCGGAACCTGAACGGCGGTTAACACCTCGTTAACCTTTTTTCTTGACGCCTTCTTTATATCCCTGTAGTCAGGTGTTAACCAAAAGTTAACGCCTGACGAACCTATCTGCGAGCAATTCACCCGAAATGGCTGGTTCTTTTCACGAAATCCTGTTCCCCGAAAACATCAGCTACGGCTCCAGCGGCGGTCCGCAATGGAAGACGAGCGTGTTCACGGCGGATTCTGGCTTCGAACAACGTAATGTCGACTGGTCGTCCACCCGAGCGGCGTACCAGGTCGAGCAGTCCATCAAAACCCAAGATCAGATGGACGTTCTGACAGAGTTCTTCTTCAACCGCAAGGGTAAGGCCTACGGTTTCCGCTTCAAGGATTGGAATGACTTTTCTGCGTCGCAGCAGATTATTGGGACCGGTGATGGCAGCACGCACTCTTTCCAACTGATCAAAACCTACACTTCGGCGCAGACGGAATCTGGCGAAAGCTACACGTACACCCGAAACATCACGAAACCCAACTGGAACACTGTCGCAGGCGTCACGGTTGACGGAACCGTCGTTACCGCGCCGCTGAACTACACGGTCGACTACACCACCGGCATCATTACGTTCTCGGCAGCCCCGGCAAGCGGCGCAGTGATCAAGATCGGTTACTACGAATTCCACGTGCCCGTTCGCTTTGATATCGACCAGCTCAACACTACCCACGAGTTCTGGAACACGCAGTCCTGGCCGAGCATTCCGCTGGTCGAAGTTCGCGACTGGGATGGGCTCAACCTGTGAAGACGCTTACTCCTGCGATGCAGGCGCATCTTAAGCAGGGCGTTACCACGCTCTGCACCTGCCTCGATATCTTGCGCAATGATGGCAAGTCCTATCGGTTCACTGATCATGATGAGCCAGTGACTGTTGCGGGCGCGCTCTATACACCTGTAGCTTCGTTCGCTCGCAACTCGGTCTCGACAACCCTGGACCTTTCCGTCGACTCCACGGAAATTCATGGCATCCTGAACGACAACTACATTTCGCGCGCGGCCGTCGTCGGCGGTCTGTTCGATAACGCTGCTGTCCAGCTTTTCGTTGTGAACTACGAAGCGCCTGATAGCGGCAAGGTGATCATGCGCTCCGGTCACCTGGGCGAAGTGACAACCTCGGAAGACGGAACGTTCTCGGCTGAACTTCGTGGACTGACCCAAGCGCTCACGTTCCGCATCGGTGAGAGCTATTCTCCGGAATGCCGTGCACAGTTGGGTGACAGCCGCTGCAAGATCGCTCTGCAACCGAACCGCTGGACCGAGAAGACTACCTACAAGACGGGCGACGTTGTCCAAGGTCTTATCAATCCAGCCACGGCTTACGTCAACCTGGAACTTCAGAACGGCGGCTTCGACGATGACGGTGAGGTCGACCTTACCCGAGATGTCACCGGCTGGACCAGCTATGGCGACTCTCGTGGCCGCTGGACGATCCGATCAGAAGACTGGGGCGACGTGACAGGTCACGACGGCTTCAGCGCCTACGGTACCGATGACGGCAGCATCGTGTTCGATGATCACGGTAATCCGCAGTACACGGTTGCCTCCATTGGCATGTATCAGGACATCGACCTGGAAGCCCAGGGCATGACCAGCTATTCGCTCGACACTGGCCTATGCCGGGTTTACGCGACTGTTTGGACGATCTGTATCAATGCCAAACACGGTTCGACGCGGTTCCGCATTGTTCCGCTCGATGGTGGCCACAACCAGATCGGGGCAACGCCGATCTATGACACGGGTACCGTCAATTCGAATCCTTTGAACTGGGTTCAATATACGGCCAATAACGTCCTTGTGCCTGCTGGTACGCGTTTCCTTCGGATCATGCTCGACGCCAATAAGAACGCCACTGACGGCGGCGGCGGTGGTTTCGACACGGTGATGGTGGCGATCAACGACCCGGACGGCACATTCGGCGGCAACGACCAGTTCGACGGCGTAGCTTTCATGGCGCTCAATAGCGGCACGAGCGGAGCAACGGAGCCTGCGTGGCCCAGTTTGATCGGATCGACCCAGGCTGATGGAAACATCACCTGGAAGTGCATCCGAGCCTACAACAAGACCTGCACCGTGGCTTCGGCAGATGGCGTCGTGGTCGTCCCTCAGACGCTGACCGATGAAACCGGATATTACGACGGTGGGTTGCTGAAATGGGAAACAGGTCTGAATACCGGCCGCACGATGGAAATCAAAAGCTGGGCAGGCAACTCTCTTAGCTTGTTTGAGCGACCATTCTACCCGCCAGCGATCGGTGATCGTTTTGTCGTCTATCCCGGCTGCGATCTTCTGCGGTCAACCTGCATCTCGAAGTTCGCGAACCTCCTCAACTTCCGTGGCGAGCCCGATGTGCCTGGCCAAGATAAATACTACTCCACCCCCAACGCTGCAACCAACTAGGATCGCCATGTCTGCTCTTATCGAAGCGTGTGCCCGTATCGCGCACGAAGCCAATCGCGCTTTCTGCATCGCCGTCGGCGACGATTCGCAGGTGTCGTGGGACGCCGCGCCGGATTGGCAGAAGGACAGCGCCTACAATGGCGTACTTGGCGTCATCAACGGCGACACACCTGAGCAGTCGCATGTCACCTGGAGCAACGAGAAGTATGCCAATGGTTGGACCTATGGCGAGGTCAAGGACCCGGAAGCGAAGACACATCCGTGCCTGGTTCCGTATGATCAACTGCCGAAGGTGCAGCAGGACAAGGATCACCTCTATGTCGCGGTTGTGAAGGCCATGGCGAGCGCCCTCGGTCAAAACGATGCTGCGTGATGAGATTATCGCGGAAGCGCGTAAGTATGTAGCGGCGAAGACGCGCTGGCGTCACATGGGCCGCACCATCAAGGGCGTCGATTGCATTGGCATGATTTGCGGCATTGGGGATACGTTCAACGTCCCCTATGTCGATATCGGCAATTACTCCCGCAATCCGGACGGCCGTTTCGTGGATCATGTCAAGAAGTATATGATCTATCGTGAACCGCAGACTGTCGTAAAAGGGTGCGCCGTCATCCTCCGTGACCAAGTCAATCCGTGCCATATCGGAATCATCTCCGAGAAGTACGGTCGACTTTATCTCATCCACTCCAGTCTTCAAAAGCGCCAAGTCGTAGAAGAAGAGTGGGACAAAACCTGGCAAGACCGTTTCCGTTGTGCCCTGGACTTTCCAGGCGTCGAAGATTAATTTATGGCTGATCCCTTTTCCTTTGCCATTGCTACCGTAGCCCAGATCGGGATCAGTTATCTGTTCCCGAGCGATGGTCCGCGTATTAAAGACCTGAAGATTTCCGCGTCGACTTATGGTCAGTCGATTCCGACGGTCTTCGGGCTTTGCCGTGTGCCTGGGAACATGATCTGGGGAACGCAGCCGATCGAGCACAAGAAAAAGAAGTGGCAAGGTAAGGGCGGCTACTACAACCAGTACACCTACACCTCATCCTTCGCGATGGGTCTCTGTGCTGGGCCGGTTCAACGCATCTCGCGCATCTGGGCAGACTCGAAGCTCATCTATGACACCACTGGCAGCGGCGCTCTGGTTGCGAACAACTATCAAATGCGCTTCTACATGGGTGACGAATTCCAGGTACCTGACTCTGCGATCGTAGCCGACAAGGGCGACAACGCGCCCGCGTTCCGTGGCATGGCGTACATCGTCTTCGACACCTTCCTGCTGTCCGACTTCGGTAACCGCGTCCCGCAGATTACGGCCGAAGTCTACGTCGGCGAGAGTGAAGAAACGGTCAATGTTTCGCCTTACCTGAACGGCGAAGATTCCAGTACGATCCCTACCAATTATGCAGTCGGCGAAGCCGCCTTCGATTGGAACCGCGATTACGCTTATCTGCGTTACGGCAATGACCTGACGCAGTTGAACCTCACTACGTCCCGCATCATCCAGAGCTTCGACGACGAGAATTTCGCCTTCCCGAATGGCGATCTGCTGACCAAGCTCTACTGCATTGGCAATGACAGCGGCATCTACGTGACGTGCGGCGCGGTCGCTGCCTACATGCCGATCGTCAAGCTGGACGGCTATTCGCTCCAAGGCTCGCTCGTGTTCGGCACGACAGAGGACGCCTCGTCGTCTCCGAACACCGACACAGGATTCGCAGCGCCTGTAGCGATGGCAACGGCCTACAGCGATCAGAGCATCGAATATGTGGCTACCGTCGGCGCACAAGGCCAGGTTGGCTGTCTGCGGTGCTCCGACATGTCGTATCAATGGGGAGCGGACGTGTACGTCGGCAATGCGCCTCAAGTCGGCAAGACGTTCCAGATTGTAGGTGCCGATCCGGACACGTCGGATAATCCGTCGTTCTACGTGTTGTGGGGCGACGCCTCGTCCATCACGTTGACGCATTTCAGCGGCCCGACGCAGACGGATGTCTATACGGTCGCAGGCTCTGGGATGACTATTCGAGGTCTCATCTGGGACAGCGCGACGAACGGCGCGATCATGCTGTGGAGCATGGGTGGAACGCCATATATCTCGAAATGGGCTTTGGATACGGCCGCCGAGTCGTGGCGTGTGGCTGTCACCGGTCTGCCGACGCTTGTCAGCTCGCAATCGAAGTGCATCACCGGCAAGTTCGCCTGGGAGTTCAACGATCGTCTGTACGTCATTGACACCGCGACCGGCGCGTATGCGGACAATCAGGTCGATCCGTCGACCGGTGACATCATCGAAGGCGACGGTCAGGGATATGCGCTGCCTGACAGCTACATTGGTGTGACTTCGGCACTTCAGGCGTTCGACGGTAACCGCAACATGCTGAACTGCTTCAGCGGCGTCGAAGGAACCGTATTCCTGAATACCGTCACCACCGGCTGTACGGTCGGCTCCATTCTGCAACGATTGCTGGAACAAGGTGGCTTGTCCCTGGGCCAAATGGACCTCAGCGCGGTCAACGAAGTCAACGTGCGTGGCTTCGGCTGGGCGTCGGGAACCGACGTGAAGTCGATCGTCAGCGATATGCAGAAGCTGTACCTGTTCGACCTGGTTGAGCGAGAAGGCATTCTGGTCGCTGTCATGCGCGGAGACCTGGGGACGAACAATGGCGTCGTCACGATCCCGCAGGATGTGCTCGGATCGTCAAGCGCCGACGCCACGGATTTCTGGGTTGAGACACGTTCGCAAGATAGCGACCTGCCCGCGCAAGTCACCTTGTCGTACATGAACTACGACGACGACTATCAAACGTCCATCGCGCGGTCATCGCGCATCTCTAACCCATTGCCGACGATGTTCTCGCGCCAGCAGTTGGATATGGAACTAAACGTCGTTCTGACCTCCACGGAAGCGAAGGCCCAGACGCGCGCCATTCTGTACAGCCAGTGGGCTGAGCGCACGACGCACCAGACGCACTTGCCGTGGGCGTATCTCGACCTTGATCCGTCGGATGTCATCACTACCAATTTCAACGACGGGCGCACCTTCATCGACCGCGTTCAGACGCTTGATATGGGCGCGGACTTCACGCTGCAAATGAGCACCTATTCGCAAGATTCGGGCGCTTATGACGGCTGGACTGGAATTGCGGCCGACGGCGGTGGCACGGGCTCCCAAACGATCACGCCGCCGACGATCGCTTTGCCTTTCGTGTTCAATACGCCTCTCCTGCGAGATATGGACGACACTGGCGGAAGCACGTCTCGCTACTATGGCGCACTGGCTAATGGCGGCACAGGAACATTCGGCGGCGGTGGTTTGTACCGCTCAACTAACAACATCGATTACGATCTCCTGTCGTCGGCTGACAATGATATCGAGTGGGGCTCTATCGTAGGTAAGCTCCCACCACCGCCAGCAGGCAACTATGCTCTGGACTGGAAGACGCGTCTTCGCATCATCCCGGCTGTTTCCTGGTTCGAACTTGAATCGATCACCGACGATGATCTCTGGGCTGGAGCGAATCCTTGCCTGGTCGGAGACGAAGTCATTCAATTCCGTGACGCGGTGGAAAACGATGACGGGTCCTGGACAATCTGGAACCTGCTGCGCGGCCGTCGCGGCTCGGAGTACGCTTGCGACAACCACATCGCTGGAGAGCGCTTCTGTTTCCTGGCGGACAATACGATCAATATCCAGGCCGACTCCACTAATTCCCGTGGCATGGCTCGCTACTTCAAGGGTGTCGGGCAAGGTAAGTCTCTAGGGGCCGCGCCAGCGATCCAGTTGACATACGAACCTCGCGACCTGATGCCATATGCTGTCGCTTACATCAAGCGCGATATCACCAGCGCGGGAATGGACATCACGTGGCTGCGTCGCACGCGCCTGGGCGGTAATCTTCAAGACGGAACAGGCGACGTGGCGCTTTCGGAAACGAGCGAAGCCTACGAAGTCTATATTTTGAACGGACCTTTCTCGGGCGATCTTTCTCGCGGGACGCAGCCCACCAACTACCGACGCATGTACTCAACCACGACGCCAAACGTGACCTATCCTATCTCTGATCAAGGCGCAGACGGTTTTAACCCGCTGACTGACACGCTCCATCTAGCCATTTATCAATTGAGTGGTGTGGTCGGGCGCGGCTTCCCCGGCGTGCGTGACATTCTGGCGAGTTCAGACGACTAATGGCCGATCCAGTATCATTTGCGATCACTACGGTCGCCCAGGTCGGCATCAGCTATCTTTTTCCTTCGCAAGGCCCACGCCTGAAGGATACAAAGATCGCGGCGTCGACCTATGGCAACGCAATCCCTCAGATTTATGGCACCTGCCGCGTGGCGGGCAACATGATCTGGGGAACCGGTCTGATCGAGCACAAGAAAAAGGTCAAGACTGGTAAGGGTGGCTTCTCGGAGAATTATACCTACACCATCTCAATGGCTTTTGGCTTTGCGACTGGACCAATCGGCAGCTTCCGTCGTATCTGGGCCGACGGAAAGTTGATCTATGACGCCACGGGTGCGTCACCTCTTGAGAGCCAGCAGAAGTACAATTTCACCTTCTATCTGGGCGATGAAGACCAGGTTCCGAACTCGACCATCGTAGCGGATAAGGGTGACAATGCGCCCGCATTCCGAGGAATGGCCTATGTCGTTTTCGACGACTTCCCTCTGATCGATTTCAGCAACCACATTCCGCAAATGACGGCCGAGGTCTCGTATGCTACGGACCCTTCAATTCTGCCTGCACCGCAGACTACGCTTGATGTCATCGTCGGCGATTTACTAGAGCGCGGCGGTCTGACATCATCGCAGTATGACGTGACCAAACTCGCCACCCAGGCAGTTGGTGGTTATGGTTTCGCGCGTGCAACCGACATCAAATCTATCATGGACGAACTGCGTCAGGTCTATCTTTTTGACCTGGTAGAGACGCAGGGTGTTCTTCGGGCTCAGTTCCGAGGCGCTGGCGCGATCACGGCGGGAAATGACGGATCGTTCACGGGCACTGACATCGTTGAAATCGACCACTTCGAATCGGTGGTCACCTGCGGCTCTATCGGGCTGCCGGACCTGCATACTTTTTACGTCGCTGGTGGTTTTGCTGACGGTACCTTGAATGATCACCTCACGATCTATCAAGATAACGTAGCGATGTTTCGCATCGAGAACCCAGATGAAGTGGGTAAATTCGATGTACAGTTCTCTGTCAGTAGTGTTGAATGGGACCAAGCTGACAACGGTATGCTTATCCTGTTCTCCACGGAGACTGGGCGGTGGCTGTGTAAGTGGTTGTTCTACCCGAACACGATTGCCTGGACAAAACAAGTTCCTATTGATTTCAGCGTAAAAGGTTGGCTGAAGACCGGACAACTTTGCTCTCTAGCATCCTTCAGCACAGGCGTGGACGGGTTTTTCCAGCACGTCTATATCCTGGACACAGTTACAGGTCTGTGGGTCAGCCGTACCGACACGCCTGCGGAGGAGTCGTCTTATATTGGCGTCCCTGTGCCAGGCACGGAGCACGCTCCTTTGTGGGGAACAGGCACTTCGTATTACGACAGCACACGCGATCTCCTGATCAATTTGGGATCGACCCATCCGTCCGTCGGTGAGATCGGGATTGTGCCATCCTACAGGGAAATTTTCCGACCGGACGGCAGTAACTTTGGGACTTACCAGAACGGGCTTCTCCAGGTCGACCCTGTTCGCGGGCAAGCCTATGTCATTTTCCTCGGCGATCCTGTCTATAATGATGGTTTCTACCAGATCGATTACACAAAAGCCGAGATGACCTGGATAGTCACGGACGAATCCCTGGGACTGAAGGATAACCCCGACGGCAGCGGAGCCGGAACCATCTTCGCTATGCTGGGCATCTTGAACAGCTCAGGCGCGATCGTATGTCAGAACGGCTTTGGCAATCAGTGCCAAATCCAAATCCTGGATTATGAGACAAAGCGCTCTTTTGCGTCTGGCGGCGGGTCGGGTATTGGCTTTGGAGCCTATCCGCCTGTAGGCGGCGGCCAGGACGATTCTCACTTGACATCTGACCAGGAAGGCAACGAGCGGATCATCTTCAAGGGTGTCCTTGGGGATGTATGGACGCTAGATTTCCAATCTCCTAATCCGACCATGAACATTCCGCAAGCCGTGCTGGGCTCCAGCTCGGTCGGAGGTAACGATTATTGGGTTGAAACGCGCATCCAGGATCAAGACCTCCCGGCCAGCATCAGCCTTGGCTACACGAATTCAGATAACGACTATCAAGAAAGCGTCGCCCGTTCGGCCCGCGTGTCAAATCCGCTGCCTTCGATGTACTCCCTTCAGAGCACGCAGATCGGATTGAGCCTGACCATGAACGCGGTCCAGGCCAAGCAGCAAGCGGCTAAGATTCTGTACAGCCAGTGGGCCGAGCGCACGACGCACCAGACCCATTTGCCATGGGCATACATGTACCTCGATCCGTCGGACAATATCCAGGTCGAAATGGATGATGGGCGCACGTTCCTTGAACGCGTCAACACTATGGAAATGGGCGCTGACTTCGCTTTCCAGGTCAGCACGTATGGTCAAGACTCTGGGGCATACCAGACCTTCATCACCACCGCTGATGGCGGTAGTGGTGGCTATCCGACGAACCTGATCACGGCTCCGGTGAACCTGCAACCCTTCATCGTCAACACGCCTCTATTGCGGGACGTTGATGACACGAACGGCAGCTTCTCGCTTTACTATGCAGGCATGGGACGCTTGGCGTCGGATACCAATCCCTTCAACGGGGGCACGGCGTTCCGCGCGGTCAATGGGCTGGACTATAGCTTCCTGTTTGGGACCGACACAGAAACTATGTGGGGTTCCGTGAGCGGAGTTGTGCCGACTGCCCGTGAGGGCTATTTTTCGCTGGACTGGAAGACCAAAATCGAGATCACTCCGCATTCGACGCAATTCGAACTGGAATCCATCTCGGACGATGAACTGTGGGCTGGCGGGAATCCGTGCCTCATTGGTGAAGAGGTGATCCAGTTCCGCGACGCCGTGGAAAATTCAAATGGCACCTGGACGATCTCGAATCTTCTGCGCGGCCGTCGTGGTACTGAATACGGCATCGATACGCACCAGAGCGGAGAGATGTTCCTTTTCCTCGATCCCAGCGACTTGACGGGTCAGGGCGACACGCTCGATGCGCGGGGACAGTCGCGGCAGTTCATCGCGGTCGGCTACGGAGGCAGCTCTGAAACGGCGGAAGTCGTTGAAGTGGTTTACGAGCCCCGCGACCTGATGCCTTATGCACCTGTCTATATCACTCGGACAATTACTGGATCGGTGATCACTGCCTCCTGGTCTCGCCGCACTCGCACGGGCGGCGAAATGATGGACGGGACTGGCGACGTTCCTTTGCGAGAGACGGCAGAGAGCTACGAGGTCTATTTCATGGAAAGCGCCTTCACTGGCGACCTATCCAGAGGTAACGCTCCAAGCAACTACCTCGCCATGTTCACGGTGAATTCGCCCACTGTCACGTGGGATTCAGCGGGCTCCAGTTTCGACCCAAATCTTGACGCGTTAACCATAGTAGTTTACCAACTAAGTTCGGCTGTTGGTAGAGGCTTTCCCGGCACCCGCACGATCCTACCGACGGACAATCAATAAAAATGGCAACTAATACCCCGATTTTAAACCTAACTTTGGTTGCCCCCAACCAAAATCAAAAAGAGACGACCATCAACACTGACTTCGCCATCATCGAAGCAGCGTTGAATGACATGATCGCCCTCGATTTATCTGGTGGGGCGCGCTCGTTGACGACAGACGAGTTCACCAAATATTTCCACCAGGTCTACTCGGGAAATACGGCTGCCACAACCGCGACTATTCCAGCGACGGTCCGGTTCTTTGCGGCGTCTAACACAGGCACGCAAGACGTTACCTTGAAGTGCAACGGAAGTTCCGGAACGCAACTGACGTTGACCGCAGGCAAGCGTGTTCTGGCTCTGTCCGACGGCACCAACATTGTCGCGATTACGTCGGGTGTGCAGCATCTCGCGGACTTGACCGATGTCATCGGAGCTGAGGACGCTTCTTCAGGCCAGCTTATCGGCTATGACGGGACGAACTGGGGGCCTGTTGATGCGTTGGCCGATGAAGCTTTCTATCACAAGGGTGTCGCCAGCAATAACGAGAACATCCATGCTCGCCTGTTTACGCGGAACACGCGGTTCTTGTCGGATTTCACTGGCTCTGTAGGAAAAGCCCTCACAGCCACGACGGCTCCATCGACTTTCCTCGTGTACAAGAATGCGACACTGGTCGGCAACATCATCTACTCGGGGACTACCGCCACTTTCACGACAAACGTGGGGTCTGGCTCGACAACCGTCTCATTCGCCCCTGGCGACTACATGCTTATCAAAGCTCCAGCCTCGGCCGACGCGACTCTCGCCGATTTCTTCGTGACCCTTAAAGGCGTCCTGATCTAAGTATGACCACCTACACGCCTATCCTCAACTTACCAGAAGTTGCTCCTAACCAGACGCAAAAAGAAGCGACGATCAACACCGCGATCGCGATTCTGGAAGCAGCGATGAATGACACCCTGGTCGTCTCTTTGGCGACCGGCGATGTGACGTTCACCACCGACCAATTCACGAAGTATTTCCACCATCAATTCACGGGCCATACGGTTGCCCGAACTGTCACGATTCCCGAAACGCCACGTTGGTTCAGCGTCGAGAACCAAGGCACAGCTACCGTCACGATCAAGTCGGCCGATCCGTCGACGAGCACCCAGGTCTGTGTGCTGCCTGCTGGTAAGATTGGTCTCATCGTTTCCGATGGGCACGATCTGCGATTCGTCGTTCCTGATCCGACCGGAGGCATCGGGTCTCTGGAAGACCTGTCCAATGTGACTGGGTCGCCGACCAACGGTCAGCTCCTGCGTTATGTCTCCGCAGACGGCAAGTGGGAACCTTGGACGCTCTCGGTTGCTTTTAGCGATCTGTCCGATTTCCCTGGTCCTTATGGCGCGAATGCGAGCAAGCTGCTGGCAGTTAAGCCGGATGGGTCTGGCCTCGAATGGGTCACGTCGGCCGCGAACATCACCCACTTCACTGATCTTCTGGACGTTCCGAACAGTTACAACACCGCAGCCAATCTGACCGTCAAGGTCAACTCCGGTGCGACTGGGCTCATTTTCTCCCGACCGAAGCTGACAGAAGCTGCGGATTTTCCGTCGAGCTTCAGCGGCGCGGCGGGTAAGTTCGCCCAAGTCGACCCGACTGCGACTTCGCTGGTGTTCAGCACGGTCAATCTCGAAGACATCGTAGACGGTCCAGGAGCGCCCGCTACGGGCGATGCGCTGAAATACGTCCAGGTTAGCGCCGATGGCTCGCATCTCGTGTACGGCGTCGGCACGGGCGGCCCTGACGCTTTTATCCAGCTCACAGACACGCCTCACAACTATACCAGCTTCGGTAAGCAATATCCCCGCGTTAAGGCAACCGAAGACGGCCTGGAATTCCATGCCGTAGCGTTTATCGACCTGGCGGACACGCCTAACTCGCTCACCGGCCAGCAGAGCAAATTCGTGGCTGTCAATGCTACTGGCAACGCCATAGAATTCCGCACTGCTCGCGTAGGCGACCTGTCGGATGGCCCAGGCTCCTATCAGTTCAAAGCCAAGCAAGTCGTCCGCGTCAATGCTAACGGGACGGCGTGGGAATACGGTATCGTTGCGATCACTGATTTGTCCGGCTTCCCGTCTAGTTTGACAGGCCAGGGCGGCAAGTTCCTGCAAGTCAAGGCCGACGAAACGGGCATTCAGTTCTCGACCTCGTCGTTCTCGACGAGTTTCCTGGCGTTGACCGACACGCCAGACGATTATACAGGTCAAGCGAACAAGTACATCGCGGTCAACGGCTCGGCTAACGGCCTGGAATTCCGCACCTTCCCGACTATCCCGACAAACCTTGACGATCTGCACGATGTCGATAACTCGACGGGTACGCCGGACGATGGCGCGGTACTGACGCTGCGCGAAGGCATCTGGCGTCCTGAAGTCCCTCAGGCTGTTGACGTGCCTCAAGCTCTGGGCGATCTGACCGATGTCGACTTGTCTACTGGGACGCCTGCCGAAAATGATGTCCTGACATACAGCAACGGCGTCTGGAATGCACAACCACCGACGGGTGGTAGCGGAGGTGGATCGTCGACCCTCGCTGGCCTGACCGATGTCGATCTGACGACCAATCCTCCGACCGATCAGCAAGCGCTTATCTACGATCTTGCTGAGAATAAGTGGGTGCCTGGTTCTGTTGCGGCTGGCGGCGGCGGCTCCGGCGGCAGCATTCCCGTGCCTGTCACTGTGGTTCAAACTGCGACCGCTCGTGTTGCCAACGCGTCTGATACTGCGGTCAATGTCACTTTTGGAGCCAACACCACTGTTGGCAACACTATTGTTTTCCTCGTTAACGGCTATAATGCTTCAGTAGGCGTCAGCGGCTATACGCCGTATGAGCTGACATATAACGGGACGATCGTTTCTAACCAGCAAGTAGCGGTTATGGTCATTGGCGTCACTAGCGCCACTAATGCCTACACCGTGACAATCACCAATCCTAACGGCGGCATGAACATTGTTGCCTTGGAAGTCGAGGACCTGGCAACTGTCGAGCTGAATGCTCTGGTTCCTGCGCTGACAAACAGCAGCAAGACGCTGACGACTTTCTTCCTGGCAGAGCCAGGTCAGCGTAACTATTTGATGTTCGAAAACGATCAGAACGGCGGCGCTCTGACTTCGTACACATCTGGCCTGGGCCTCATTTATGATGCCTACGCGGGATCGGTCAATCACAGTGGTTCGTTCTTCTCGGTCCCTGATTCGTTGTTGGGGCAGAATGTCACAGCGACTTACACCGCTGTATTGAACTCGCCTATTGCTGCCATTGTCACGCTGTCAAGCGGACGTTTCGTTGAAGGGGCAGTCATTGCGCACCTTTACGAGCTTCTCGACGTTAATATCGGTACTGGAACGCCTGCAAACGGCGAAGTTCTCACGTATGAGGACGGCCTGTGGGTGCCTATGGAACCGACAAGTGGCGGCTCCAGCGATGTCGCGGTCTTCACCGACCTGACGGACGTTCCGCAGAGCTATGCCAGCCAAGCCAAGAAACTGGTGATGGTGAATGACGACGAAACCGGCTTGGAATTCGTCGATAGCATTTTCTATAAGTCTGATCCGCAGGCAGCGCGCGCGCACCGTTACTGGCGCTATACCGGCACGACCCATCAATCGAGCTGGACGGGATGCTGCGAGTTTGGGTTCTACACGTCGTCGACAGGCGCGAACCTGGCGACCTCTACGAACCTGACCACCAACATCCGTAACTATTCCCCAGGTCAGTTGACCGATGGTAATACGGGTAGTGGCCCATACGGCAACGGTACGCTGGACGGCAACAATCCGTACATCATCATTGACCTGGGCATCGGTGTAAGACAGCCGTGCCACCATTTGATTATTGGGGGGTCCCCCGCCGACTTCAGCGGCGAAATGGTCACGGCCGAGCTTGTCGAATACTCGGATGACGGCTCTACCTGGAACACGGCGTGGACTGATACTCAGGCCATGAGTCCGAACACCTTGTACACCTACACCAATCCAACGCCGACAGGCTCTGGAGCGTATGGTGGCGAGGGTGGCAAAGCCTTGCGCGTCAAGTTGGACGAGACAGATGTCGAATGGTATGAGCCGACTCTGGCTGATCTTTACGATGTCGAATTCACTTCCGGATCGCCCGCTGAGCATCAAGTTCTGAGCTTCGCAGGCGGCACTTGGGCTCCTCGCACAATCCATGAGTTCGGCGGCTATGCTGGTTCCTACGACGCCAACATCACGGGTGGATCGGCAACGTTCGACAGCGGTTATCCAGCCGATTTCGAAGAGGCTAATACGGCTGGCTGGACAATCGTTCCGCTTGCGGATAGCGGAGCCAGCGTCGCTCATTCGCTGAAGTCCAAGCATCTCCCGGATGTTGGCTACACGTCGTTCTTCGTCAACATCTATTCGTCCACATCGTTCGGCATTCCTGGGCTGACAGGTCGATACAAAATCTCGGCGGCTTCGACGGGCACGTTCAAGATCATCGTGGACGGCGTGACGAAGGTCACTCAATCTGGCAATCCAGGAGCTTTCGCTAACTTCGACACCGGCTCTCTGGCGGACGGTCACCACGTTGTCGAGTTCCGTTACGAGAAGACGGCGGAGACTGTCGCAGGCGATGACGCGGTCTATATCAGCTACGTTTCGTATGCAACGCTGCCGAATTTCTACAAGTCAGGCGAAATTGTCGATTTCAACGGCGCGCGGTTCATGTCGCTCGTTGATTATCCGCTCAACGATCCGACGGACACGACCGAGTGGCAGGGCTTTGGCTCGACGACGCTGACTGGCCTGTCCGATGTCAGTATGCTCAATCTGCCTGAGTTCTTCCCGCTCGGCGTTCGCTACGATCTCGCGTACAATGGGTTCAATTTTGAACCTTACCTGCATCCGACGTATCGTCTGGGATGGGGATCGGACTCTGTCGTTGACCAGGCGATGGATTTCGAGGATGGAACGATTCCTCAGTATCTGTCGAACGCTCAGTTCACGTGGACTGTCGTGTCGGATACCGATACGGCAAATTCACGCACGAAGGCTCTGAAGTCTAACCCTCAAGGCGATAACAACACCGTCACGTGGACGTTCTACGTCGCCGCGCCTGACGATGGCAATACGTACTCGGTGACGATCAATTATCGCACCAGCACCGAAGCCAGCGCAGACATCTTTACGGTGTCCATGGATGGGGTTGCGCAGTTCACGGACAGTGGTGTCCACACAACTTACACGAGCCAAAGCTTCAACCTGCCGATTGGTGCGCATACGATCGAAATCAAGTATGCCAAGAATGCGTCCGGCTCAGCGGGCGATGACGCGGTTTACATCAACTTCATCGACGCGCCTTTCGTTGTGTCGCCTTACGTATCTGGCGACGTTGTCGATTGGAACGGCGGCCGTTCGATGTGCCTCACCGATGGCACCATTTCTGATCCGACTTCGGACCCGTTGGATTGGCAGTCGTTAGGTGGGACGAACACTGTTTCGGAGCCTTATCTTGGTGTCACGACGGCAACGGTGAGCAGCTACACGCTGGCCTTAACGGACCATGCGTCTATCAAGCGGTTCAGCGATCCGACTGGCGTAGCTGTCTCTATCCCCAACAATTCTACTGTGGCTTTCCCGGTTGGCACGGAAATCCTGTTCAAGCAGAATGGTGCAGGGCAGATCACGGTGAGCGCAGTCAGCGGCGTGACGCTTAATTTCCCTAGCGACATGAACGCTCGGACGCGTATCCAGCACTCCATGATGACGCTGATCAAGGTGGATACGAATGAATGGGACCTGGCGGGGGATTTGGACCCATCATGATCCCATCCATCATCGCCGTAATCGCGGCGCGGCGCACAGGTCCGCCAGGGGATGGCAGCCTGCGCGCCACGCAGGTTTACACGGAAACTCTGGGAGCTTTCCCAGGGGCTCTCCGCGTGACACAAGAATATCTCGAAGTTCCGTATAGTTCGACATCGAACCTGCGGTCAACTCAAAATTATATCGAAGTAATTCGGAGCTACACCTAATGATTTTGTTCGCCGATGGGTTCGATCAAATCTATGACGACAACTCTTTGACCAATAAGTGGGACTATAAAGGTCACGCGTCTATGAACTATCCTTCCGATAAGGGTGTCAATGGCGCGCGCGCTTTGAACCCTACTCGGGACGGTCAGGGTGATATTGGCACATCCAAAAACTTATCAGCTTTGGCGGCGGCTGGAGCTGGCAACTATATCTATGCTGGTTTCTGGTTCCAACCGGTCGATTTGCCAACTAACGCGACCGACGGCGATGTGTTCTGTTTCGCTAATGCACCCATCACTGAAGATAATTTCGGCAGCCAGAAAATCAACTGGTCGAATTCTGATTCCACCCAGACAGCCATTCGACTTGTCTTGAAGAACGGGACAAGCAACGTTTTTTACCTTGCGAGGGGATCGACGACTCTTGCCACTGGAACGACAGTAATCAAGAAGAACACTTGGTACTGGATCGAGTTGAAGGTCTGTATTGACAACACTTCGGGCGTGGCTGAACTGCGTATCGATGAAGCTGTTGACGCTACGTTCTCTGGCGACACTTATAACGCTGGGGCTATCGGCATTAATTCATTTGCCTACATGACCTGCTACAACGCGACGGGTACCTCTCATTTCGATGATGATTTGGTGATCAACGATAGCACAGGATCGCAGAATAACGGTTATCTCGGCCGCACTATGATCGAAACCAAGTACACCAGCGGCGCGGGCTCTACAACGCAGGGAACGCCCAGTTCGGGCGCTAACTACTCATGCGTCAACGACGAAAACGGGGAGGACGGCGATTCCAGCTATGTCGATATTGGCACTGTCGGAAACAAGGATACATACACCTTTGACGCCCTGAGCAGCTCCTTCACCACCGTTCATGGTGTCGTCGTCAATACGAACTGCCGCGCCACAGGCACGACCGTCCGTAAGACAAAGGGTCAAGTCAAGTCGGGTTCATCGAGCGCACAGCTCAGTGAAGGGACAGCGCCTTTCGGCACGACGTACAAAACCCTGCAATCGGTATCCGAGACTGATCCTGCAACTTCCACGCTGTGGACGGAAAGCGGCGTCAACGCGGCCGAATTCGGCTTTAGCATGAGTGCCTAATGCCTGACCGTTATTTCAAGGTTCATCCCTGGTGGCTCGATGAAACGGTTTATATCATCGCTGGCGGCCCTAGTGTGAAAAATGTCGACCTTTCTCTACTGAAAGGTCGAAAGATCATGACGGTCAACAATGCCTACAGCCTGGTCAAGCCGGATGTGATCTTCTTCGCCGACGGCCGCTGGTGGAAGTGGCATAAAGATAATATCGCCCTCGATTTCCCAGGCCGCATCATCTCGACCCAAAAGGTTGCAGCACACCTCGCCGATCCGCGCGTGTGTCGCATGGGTCGCGACTATAGGTTTACGCAAGGTGGCCCGGCGCTCAGCCTGGACCAAACGCTCCTCGCTGGACCCGACAGCGGCTACATGGCTATCAACCTGGCAGTCTTGATGGGCGTCAGTCGGATCGTTCTGATTGGCTACGATATGGGCTTCACCGAAGGCCAGGCGCATTGGCACGAAGATCATCCTATCAAGACCAATGAATCTGATTATCTCAACATCTTTGCGCCGAAGTATCCGGCACTCATCGAAGCTGTCAAGAAGCACGGAGTCGAGGTCTATCGCGTGACGCCGTCGCGGTTAGATTTCATCCCTCAAGTGACGTTGGAGGAGACTTTCCAAATGCCCAAGAGACAACGTTCTCGCGTTTCTTGACATATGGTTAACGCCATGTAGAGATGAGGTATGCCCGCTCCCATCGCTTATGTGCATCTCCCGACGAATGTCCATTACCGACGCGACGCCTTCATCAGAGGCTTTCGTAAGATCGGCTTCCATGTCGTTGAAGGCCAACCTGTTCGAGAATTAGGACCGAATGACGCGGCCGTCATTTGGAACAAGACTTCTCGTTCGCGCTTCACCGTGGAAGCTGCGCGCAACGGTGGCGGGGCTCTCCTGGTCGCAGAGAATGGATACTTCGGCGAAGACCAGGACCGTCATCAGTCCTATGCGCTGGCCTTAGATGGTCACAATGGCTCAGGTCGATGGTTTGCTCCGGACAGCAGCCGATTGGAAAAGCTGCACATCAACTTCAAGCCTTTCCGGCAGCCGACAGGACGCCATCTGGTGATCGCCGATCAGCGCGGCATCGGGACGAAGACAATGGCATCACCGCCCGGCTGGGGCGACAAGATGCAAGCCAGACTCCAGGGTGAGGGTTTTGAAGCTCTTCTAAGGGCACATCCCGGCCCCGACAAGCACCGATCTATTCCGCTGCTCGATCAGCTCGAAGGTGCTCGATGCCTCGTCGTATGGTCTTCCAACTGCGCAACGCAAGCTCTCATCGAAGGCTACCCTGTCTATTACAATGCTCCTCACATCGTCACTCAAGGGATCGCGCAGCGCCAGAAAATGAACCTGGCCTCAGAACCGTTCACTGACGAAAATCGCATCAAGGCATTCTCGCAGATGGCGTGGGCGCAGTGGTTCTTGAAGGACATCTACAGCGGCGAAGGCTTGAAATATCTCATCGATGTTCACCAGGGCCGACTTCCGTCGTGCCAGAAAGGCATGGGCGTATGATCACGAATAAAGCTGTTTGTATCATTCAGCGCGGCAAACAGAAATCCACAATGCTCGCCAGCGCCGTAGCGGCCGGAATGGAGCACTGTCGTGTCTTTTATGGCGACAGTGGGCCGTTTAATCTGGCGCATGATGAGACGCCGGTTATCATTGGCACTCACCCGACGACGTGTGATCTACTCCACGATTTCCGCCAACTGAAAAGACCTTTTGTTGTCATCGATAATGGCTATCTGAAGGGCTATAAGGAAGGGGGCTATTTCCGCGCCACCACGAACGCTATGCAGTGGATCGGCGGCGAAGATGGCCGTCGTCGCGTCGATCGGGATGTCGCCAAAGCTCGCTTCCACGCGCTCAATCTACCTATGATGAAGGATTGGCGCGAACCTACTGATACGGGTCATATCCTTCTGATCCAACAATCGCCTGTCTGGTACGAAATGATGGGCATCGATATGGAAGCCTGGACGTGGCTTGCGCGCAATCGGCTGCGCCAGCGGACTGACCGCGAGATCATCGTTCGCCACAAGCCTCTGAAAGGAACTGTTGAGCAGCCTACGCTAGAAGAGCATTTCGATAACTGCGCTGCGGTGGTCGGACTATCTTCCTGCGCCATGATCAAAGCTGTCCTGGAAGGTATCCAGGTCTTTCCCCTGGCGAAATGCGCGGCCTCCGCCTTCAGCTCGAATCATTTGGGCGACATCGATTTTCCTGCCACACCACGCCGCCTATGTGGCCTTTACGATCTCGCCGCCAACCAGTGGACCGCTGACGAAATTGCGTCAGGACTCATGTGGGACGCACTCCGCCAACGCTACGACGACAATTTCTACGAGCTATCATGAAGAACAGACCCGACGGAACATACGACGAAATCGTGATGAACATTGCCCGGCTTATGGCGGACAAGATTGAACAGCCTCTTGACGAAATGTCGGAGGTCACGCGGGCCTGCCGCATCTCTGACTCCATGGCGATCGTCGATCTATTCGATTTCCTGGACATGCAGCCTGAGGAGTTCGTCGCCGCCTGGCGCGCTGCGGAGCCTGCCCAATGACACTGACCGTCTTCGTCGGTTACGATGTTCGCGAACACCCGGCGTGGCTGGTTTGTCGTGAAACCCTAATACACCCAGCCGCGTCGCCTGAATACCAGGAGAACGGGCTGGACATCAACGTCGTCCCGTTGTCCCATAAGGAGCTTCGCCGTCAGGGGTTGTTTGATCGTGAGTGGACGATCGACAAGAACGGTCAGCCCTGGGACAACGTGGACGGCCGTCCCTTCTCGACGGATTTCAGCCACAGTCGATTCCTGGTGCCTCACATTGCAAAGCAGATGGGTATCAAGGGTCCGGTCGTTTTTGTCGACTGCGATTTCATGTTCCTGGAGCCGATCACCCAAATGCTCGACGGTCTCGATCGTTCGAAGGTGATTTCGGTCGTGAAGCACGATACCTCGACCTTGGTCGAAGGGACAAAGATGGATGGCGTCAAGCAGACGACCTATTCGCGCAAGCTTTGGTCATCTCTGATGGTCTTTAATATGTCACATCCCGACATCGATCGATTCTCCAAGGACGTGGCCAACATAGCGGCTGGTTCAGAGCTTCACGGGCTTTTGGGTCTACCGGACTCAGAGATTGGCGAGATCAGTTCGCAATGGAACTATATTCCCACCATGACTGAATTGGCTTCCTCATATATCAACGCGAACGCTGTTCATTGGAGCATGGGCGGCCCGTGGATGAAGGGATATGAGAAAGCGATGTTCGCCCCACTCTGGCGGGATCGTTTCAAACACGTCACCAATAAATTCCTCGCGGGCGATATGTCCGAACTCTATCCTCTGAGCTAGTATGCTGATCTCCCCTGACTACCTGAAACTGAACGCACAACTCCACGAAGAGCGTGAAACCTATGGCTCGCATGGTTGGCCTTGGATCGGCCCAATCCTGCATTTCATGCTGGACGCGGGTGCGCACGACCTACTGGATTACGGCGCTGGCAAAGGCCTACTCGCCAAGTGGTTCCCATCCGATGGCTACGGACCGGTCTACTGCTATGATCCGGTGACGTTCCCCGAAGAGCCGTCGCCGCGTGATTTCGTGGTCATGCTGGATGTCCTGGAACACATCGAACCGGAATGCCTGGACGATGTGCTCGACCACGTGCGGTCGAAGATGAAGAAGGGCGGTTTCTTCGTCATTGCGACTCGCCCCGCCAAGAAAACGCTCTCGGACGGCAGGAACGCTCACCTCATCGTCAAGGATCATGCCTACTGGATCGCAAAGCTCTATGAGCATTTCAGCAGTGCGCAGCCTGTCGAAGAGTTCTGCAATGAGGGCGAACTCGCGGTACGAGTGAAACCATAATGGGACACGGCGACGCTTTGATGTCGCTGGGCAACGCCTGGCGCGAATACCATGCACGTAAAGATGGGCGCAAGATCGCCATCGGCGACGGCCGCACTGTCAATCCTGAACTGCTGCGGCTGAGTTATGGCCTCGGCAGCTTCCTGGCGTCGCCGCAGGAGGCTCTACGCAGCGATGTGGTGTGGATGATCGATTACGCCGGACATCGGCCGTACATCGACTACAAGGCGATGCTGAAGAAGTGCGGCAGCCTCGGCATCAACATCGCCAAGCAAATGGACCTGGTAAAGAACCTGGGCCATTACATCTATGTCGACAGCTTTCGTGCCGTCCCTGCGCCGATCGTGCTGACGCCGGAGGAAGAAGAACACGCTGAGCATCTTAAAGCCGCTCTTGGCGATTTCGTTGTGATCGAGCCTTACATCAAGAAGGGTGCGCCGATCAACAAGCAGTGGGGTGTCGATCGTTTTGAGGAGACCGCTCTGCGTCTTCAAAAAGACGTGCCTGTCTATCAAATCAGCATCCCATCGATGCCCACTATCGCCGATCTGCCGCGCCTGGACGGCGGCAGCTTCCGAGGGACGCTTGCTATCCTCAAAGCCGCCTCTTTGTACGTTGGGCCGGAAGGTGGGTTACACCACGGCGCAGCCGCTATGGGCACGAAAGCCACGGTGATCTTCGGCGGTTTCATCGCGCCTAAGACAACCGGCTATGACTTCCACGACAACCTTACGGGCGGCGCTGAGTATGCGTGCGGGCGGAAATATCATCTGTGCCCACACTGTACCTCGGCCATGCGGAACATCACGGTCGATGCGGCCGTCGAGTCGGCTCGCCGACTCCTGGAGTGCACGACATGATGTACCATGCGCCGATTTCGGCCGGAGACTTGCTGGATCGTCTCTCGATCTTGTCGATCAAGGTCGCCCGACTGCCCAAGGAAAAGGCTGACATCGCTTTCGTCGAATACGAAGCTCTCCAAAACGCCGGAGCGAGTCAGCTCCTGGAAGATGACCAGGTACATGAGCTGTACGACGAGTTGGTCGAAATCAACGAGATGTTATGGGATGTCGAGAACAGCGTCCGTATCTACCACAAGGCCAAGAATTATGGCCTGGGTTTCGTTCAGGAAGCCCGCAAAGTCGCACCATATAACGACGACCGTGCCAAGATCAAGCTGTCGATCAATCGTCTTGTTGGGTCGACGATTGTCGAGATGAAGTCTCACTTCTGACCGCCGAGTCCTTACGGGCTTGCTTAGCGGACACGGTCTTCCCATTCATCCAGCGGCCGGTAGGTGCTGCGAATACAAGCGGGGTCGATCCGAATTCGTGCGGAAGCGGCTTGCGAATGTGAAGCGTGTCGTTACGTTTCTTCATAGCCACTTCGTCTTGTGTGGGAAACCTTCAGTCACGGGCGGCTTACCACCCCACAAATTGCGGCGGCATAGCTTGCAGTCGCCTTCAGTTCCATAGGGGCTTCGAAGGATCGACATATACTCGCCATTCGAACGATTCCAGCCGTATCCGCACATAGGGAAGAGGCCATCATCCGTTTCAGCGTAGGTATGAGTCAACGCTTTATCTTCGAGGCGATCTGTGCCGCAACGAAACTCTCGAATGGACTGATGAATACCCATTATTGATCCCTCAAGGATTTCGGAAGTACACGGTCGTAATATTCCTTGCCGCCGGGCGACAAGCTCATATATTCACGCTTTTCCAGGGCCTTTGGAACGCCATTGTTTCCCCACCCGAACAAGGTCTCGAATGGAATACGCGCGATCTGTCCCCAGATAGACTTCTTGGCCCATTCACCGATGACGTTACACTTCAGGGTGTTCTCGCCATAGGTCGACAGGGTGACGGTCCCGTCACGCTCTACACGCATGATCACAACAGCCTGAGCATCGTTTTTCTTGGCGATACTCTTGCATTCGTCGATATTGTATTTTTCGGACGCCGCTGCGATGCGCGCTCGCTGATCCGTCTCAAACGAGATGATCTCTTTTTCGGTGGCGCGGCGGCATTGCCAATGGGTTGCGCTGACCTGTTCGCCGTCGGCTCTACGCCCATAGTAATAGGGCGGAGCGATCTTCCAGGTAGACACTCGGTCGATCTTCATCACATCATTTTCACCGTCGCCGAAACGAAGGAAATCGTCCTTAGCGTAGGGGATCATGTCGAACATCTTGACCTCATAAATCGTGATCGAGAAACTAGCCCGATTTCTTGACACTTGTCAATACCTAGTCATAATCCCCTTGACTTTTTATTTTCCGGCAAAACTCCTTATGTTCTCTATCTCTGCGGACGGACGTACCCTGATCCAGGGTACCGAAAAACTCGCCACGACCGTCTACTACGACCCTGATGTCGCCACCATTGGATATGGCCATGCGATCGTCATGAATGGTCACCAGGTTTCGATCAAAGCGCTCGGCCGCGCCGCTGCCGATCAACAGGCTCAGGCCTACATGATGAGCAAGTTCGGCAAGACGACGATCACCGACGCCGACGCTCAAGCTCTCTTCAATGAAGACATGGCGTCTTTCACAAAGGCCGTCAATGCTGTCTGCGACGCCAGCACTTATCAGTGCGAGTTCGATGCCATGGTGTCATTCGCCTTTAATTGCGGCGTCGGCGGCTTCAATAGCTCATCAGTCGCCAAATTCCACAAGGCCAATCAGCGCACGGTCGGTGACATTTCGATGTCTGATCTGGCGACCTGGTCGAAGGGCCATTCCAATCCTACCAACATCCAACAAGCTTTCGCCGCCTGGTCGAAGGATAACGGCGCATGGGAGCTGGGGCTCTATCGTCGTCGTCTGGAAGAACTGCTGGTTTACGCCGGTCACAAGGCTGCGGAAGCTTATACCACCGCCTGGAGCTTCAAAGGCTAATGTTTAACAACTTCTTCTCCTGGCTTCGCAAGACCATCGACACGCTTTGCGACCGCCCGGATCACCTTCAACGACTCTCCATCATCGGCTCCGGCATGGCTGTTTACGTCATGCTTTGGGTCCTGGTAGGCATCATCTGGCTTGGCTTCGGCAAGCACATCGAGTTGATGTCTCAGCAGCTCTCGATCCTGGGAATCATTTCCTACGGATTGCTCGGCCTGTTTGGTCTCGTTGTCCTCACCGTCCTTGGCACCATCAAGGGCATCCACATCCAAGCGCCCGGCGGCGTTGAGGTCGGTATCGACACCACCGCAGGCGATGATGACGACCATCACGACCATCACGACGATCACAAGGACAAGTAAATGCTCGGGTTCCTGCTCGGTTTCTTCCACGTTCCGATCTTCTGGATCGCTATCGCCGTTCTGGCGGCGATCGCCGTAGGTCTGTATTTCTGGCAAGGACCAGCACTCCTGCTCAAAATTGTTGCCAATCCCTATGTGTGGTTGGCTGCTGTCGTGGCGCTGGGGGCCATGTCAGTTATGCACCTTGAGCAGGAGAACAAGGACCTGAAAGCAACCGTTCAGCAACAGCAGACGCAAAGCAGTGCAACGACGGATGCGCAAAAGACGGACGAAGTCCGCGTCACACAAAAGACGAAGCGACAAACACAATCCGACAAACAGCAAACCGTCATTACCAATGCCAAACCTGGACAAGCGCAAGATGACCTTCTCGATGAAATCTCTTCGGAACGCCCTGATCTCAACAGCAGTGCTTCTGCTTCCGCTGACGGGCTGCGCAAGCAACCCGACGGCACTGTTAACCCCTGATAGTCTCTATCCGGATTCGATTACGCATTGCCAGGACGAGCCTGCGGTCCCGCCGCGCCCGGCTCCTGATCAACCGCGCTCGGATGATGCCAAAGCTCAATATACAAAGTCGCTCCACGACGCATGGGGTGACTGCCACGATACCGTCGACGCAACCGCGCAACGCAAAAAGCTTTATGCCGATCAGTACAAGGCCGCGACTCAGTCTCCCATTCAACACTTCTTCAGCGGCCTAATCGGCAAGAAATAACAGCCCCAAAATGACACGCGCCCCCAGCAAGCTCTACGTCGTCACCTGCATTTCCAATCCAGTTCGATACCGTTCGCGGTTCGATCTCTATACCAAATTCGCACGGCATATCGAGCAAAACTCGAATGCCGTTCTTTATACGGTAGAGATGGCTTTCGGTGATCGCCCACACGAAATCACTGATCCCACCAATCCGCATCACATCCAGTTGCGCAGCGCTTTCGAGCTATGGCACAAGGAAAACATGCTGAACATCGCCATTCAGCGCCTGCCACTCGATGCCGAGTACATCGCCTGGATCGACGCAGACATCATGTTCCATCGTCCGGATTGGGTCGAAGAAACCATCCACCAGCTTCAGCACTACGATTTCGTGCAGCTCTTCAGCCACGCCACGGACCTTGACCCACAATTCGCGCCGATCAAGACCCTGACTGGCTTCGTCCACGACTGGTATCACGGGACCGAACGTCGCGACAGCAAGGGTTACCTGGTCAACGGTCATCCTGGCTATGCCTGGGCGGCGCGCCGCTCGGCTCTGGATAAGGTCGGCGGCCTGGTGGATTTTGGTATCCTGGGTTCGGGCGATCGCCACATGGCAGAATCGCTGATTGGCAGTGTCCACACGAGCTACAACGAAGACGTGTCGGCGAACTACAAAGGTCTTTGCCACGAGTGGCAGCGTCGGGCCGAGAAGTTCATCAAACGCAATATTGGCTACGTCGCGGGCACCATCACTCACTTCTACCATGGCTCGAAGGCCAACCGCCTGTACATGGATCGCTGGAAAATCCTCGTCGATCACCAGTTCGATCCGCTGGTTGATATTCGCCGCGATAGCCAAGGTTTGTGGCAACTCGACGACGAGAAGCCGAAACTGCGTGACGCCGTTCGCCGGTATTTCCGTCAGCGCCAGGAAGACTGCACCTACACGGGCGAGTACAAGACGTTACCGTAAGCGGTAATTCTTGACAAATAAAAATAACGGTGGTATAGCTCTCAACCTTGTCCACGGGAGGACTTCTTGTCTCCTCCCGTATTGGCTCCCCTGGCGGGACCAAGGCGGTTGAGAAAAAGGATGGCTGAGGCCTGCCCTGAAGTACGACACGTTGGCACGATTGGAACGTCGTGAAGTAATCAAGCCCCGGCTGTGTCTCCAGCCGGGGCTTTTCTTATGCCTCTTTTTCGATGATAGTGGGCTTCGAATTAAAAGAAGCGAAAAGCGTCTTCACGTGCGCGTCCCAGCAATCTGGACAGACGTGAAAGCGCTCTGTGGTCGTATTCATGCCATCGCTCGGGTAATTAGTGCCGGTCTCTCGCGACACGATGATTTCGTTGACGGCATAGTTGTTCGTGGCCCAGTCCGTTTCGTCCTGATTGCGATTGATCCGATTGCAGCAATCACAGCGAACTGAATCTACTGCCTGAGAGCGGTATCTATGTTCGACGGTCTTCATTTCACGCATAGTAGCCTCAAGATAAAAAATGGCTCCAGAAGAGGCGAATCTTCTGGAGCCAGGTGTCCGCGCGCCAGGGGTGTAGCGCGCTTCAGGGACTGTTTAACCTTCGCCCGGCAGGTCCATGGCTTCATACTCGGCGATCCAGCGCAGAACGTTTTCGCTGAAACCGTCGATGTGAGTCCACTTTCCGTAGCCGACGCCGTTCTTGGCGCTGGCGACGTTGATCATGTAGGCGTGCTTCGCCGTCGGGTCGGGCACGCGGGCTTGGCGGTTCCAGCCAATGCCACCCGTCGCTTGTTCGTCGGTGATCACGATCAGGCGATCGTAACCCTTCGAATTGGCGTAGGCGACAGCCTGTGCGAGCTGCGTGCCACCGTGGTATTGCGACTTCAGGATCACGTCGACACCCGCCATACCCTTGCGGGCAGGGACGTGGACGACCGAGTTCGAGAAGGTCATGACATCCAGATCACGCGCCGGGATGATCGCAGCCAGCGTGGCGGCGGCATCGACGCGCTTCAGGTCAGACTTGGCCGAGAGATTGGCATCCATCGAACCAGACACATCTACCAGGATGCCGGTACGACCCGACAGTTGCGTCAGCTCTTGAATAGCCTTCAGCAACGCATTGTCCAGGAACGGCTCGAACGTCGGAGCAGCGCGCGCAGCGGCCGTGTAGCGGAACGGCAGCACACGATCGGCACCCTTGCGGGCTTCGATGGCGGCGATGACCAGGCTGCGATCGACACCGGCTTGATCCATGTTGCGCAGGTTGCGCAGCAGGGCGAGATAGCCGAGCTTGTTCTCGCGCAGCAGGCGCTCGAATTCGGCCTTCTTGTCACCACCGGCAGACAGCGCGACTTCCCAGGTGTCCGGGGATTCGAGCGTCTTGTCGGCGAGCTTCTTGAAGACTTCGGCCTGGGCATCGTTGAGCGGCTTCGGGTTCACCATGAACATCACGTCGCGAAGCTTCACTTCGTTGTCGCGGTTGTACTTGGCGAGCTGATAGGCGTCGAACTTGACGAAGGCCGCAGCCAGGCCCTTCTTGAGCTGCGCGGCGAGCGGCTTGCGACCGCCGTTCTGCTTCCAGTAGAGGGCGACCAGTTCGGTCAGTTCGTCGGCGCGCTGAATGACGCGAGCGATCGTCGCCGCGACCGTCGAGTCGCCGGAGCCGCGCTTGATCAGATTGACCAGCAGCAGGAGCGGGACGTGACGCAGCTTGGCGACTTCACGCGCCTCGATAGCCAGCTCCGAGAGCTGCTCGACGGTGACTTGTTGAGAAAGTTCGCTGATCCGATCCGCGATCAAGATGCCGCTTTCATAGGCTTCGTCTTCCCAGAGCAGGCACGACAGGACCGACCGGCGCAGCGCCTGGTAGGTGGTCATACGGGCAGCGGGAACGCCGCCGTGGGTGACTTCCTTGAAAGTGGTCTTCGCTTTTGCGTTGATCGAGGCCATTAAGCGCTCCTTCGTTTATATTATGGTGATGTGCCGGAGAACAAGCGGCAACGCGGTTGTTTTCGCGTGCTAATCCGGTACACTACAGCCCCACAGAAAAGTGGCTGGGCTGGAGGGAGTCGAACCCTCTCCTCGTCTTGGACAAAGAAGAACTCGTCGCCTTCACTACCGGCACATCAAAAGGGTTCACGGGAACTGGCGCAGGGGCCATGTTTGCTCAGTTGTTGGTAAGCGAAGGAATCCCCAGCTTCACCACGTGAGCCCATTTGATATGTCGTAATCTTATTTCAAGGATGCTGACGGGAACAATCGATCAGACCGTTTCAATGACGCCGCGTCTACCAATTCCGCCATCTACACACTAGGTGTGCAGACCAGGGCTCGAACCTGGACTCCGAAGAAGCGTCTCCCAGCGAAGTATGTCAAATCTACACCACGCCAGCATCCTTGAAATAAGACTAACCCGAGCGAGTGAATAGGTCCCAAGGGAACAAGCGACAAGACGCTTTTTGTGGACTTTTGCTCTAACCGACTGAGCTACCGCGTCCTTGCGAACACGAGTGGGACTCGAACCCACGACCTCAAGTTTAGGAAGAAGAAATTCTCGTCTTCACCACTTGGGACCAACTCACCCGCTCGGGGTACGCAACTCATACTATACTGATACGCTTTACGCAACTAAAACTTTCGAGTATCGGAGGAACGAGCGAGGCCACTAGCGCCCCATCGAAGGGGCAACCGGCTTCAACAGCCGGGCGTACACCAAAGAACGAAGAAAGTGATCTCTATCACCATCCGACGATTTGAATTTTGCATATGACCTTTATGAAGTCAACGGCAAAATTTACGATTCGCTTACATTCGGCCTTAAAACGTGGTTCGGCCGATAAAAAACGTGATAAGGATCGTGGCTGGTTTCAACGCGAGCCGCGCCAGCGAATCTATAAGGATTCCCGTCCGAACCATCGGTAAGGGGTTCAAAAATACAGGCACCATTTAAGAACAGGAATTCAGCTTCCAGTTCTTCGTGAAGAGGCATTATATGGCCTTCATCTACCTTGATGGCGTAGGTGTACCAAACCCTGACACATAGCCCCAGTGAATCGACACTCAGGATGCTGGCATCGCTGGGAATCAGCCATTTATCCACTCCACGAACAAGGTAGAGCGGGTTGATAGACCGCGCGGCGATTGCTTGAGTCGTCATTGGAATTCCCGTAGGGCTTGCTGAAAGGCGAACTTGGCGGCTTCGAGCTTTTCAACCCGATCCGTGAGATTGTGCGTCGTCGCCGTGACAACTGCGCTGATGGCAATGCTGAGAGCGTCCCAGGCTTCATAGAACGCGTCGCTCGGCGTCTTGGAGGTATGCCCGAGGACAAACGTGTCTGTAATGGGATACTTCAGAGCTTCGCCGCCAGGCATCGAGTAGCCAGGATCGCTGGGATTCCAGGGACGGCTCACGATAGGCTTGTAGTCAGGATCAGACGGGTTATAGCTCATCAGTCGGTCTCTGCCATGAGATAGCTGTTCGAGATGGCCTTGAACGAGAACTTGCCGTCGTCACGCTTGTAGACGACGCCTTCCCGCTTCGGCTGGTTAATGCTCGGGCCATCGGCCGTCGCCAGAATGGACTCGACGGTCGTGTCCACCAGGAACGTCGTGGACTCCAGCACAGGTACCTGCTTCAGATCACCCGCAGCGTGCGCTTCGAGGTCCTGGATAAGGTCCTCGCGTTCGACCGGCGACAGGTAGCGGTGATCGTCGATATCCCACACGTCGAAGATATAGAACTCATGGTCCTTCATCAATTCGACATTGCCTTGAATGCCGGGACCGACGAGTTCGCCCTGCACAGCGATATTGCGGCCATAGTCGCGCAGCGCCTCAATCAAGTTGAGATCGTCGGCGACTTTGAAGTAGGTATTGTCTTCCTTTTCGGCGTACTTCTTCCACTGGAAGAGAGCCTTGAAAGCCTTCCACCACTCACCTCGCTTGATGAAGCCGCCTAGCGTGAAGTGGTTTCCACGGGCGTATTCCCAGTTGCGTCCGCAGACACCGACGTGTCCGGCTTCGACCGTGCGATTGCTGAAGTAAACCGTCATGGACGTGCCGTCCAGTTTGATCGACTTCTCGAAGGTGCGGCCGATGATGTCGGTATCGAGAACCGTCATCAGGTTCTGTATGCGCTCCTGGTCGGTGGTCTTGATATAGGACGGCAGCGCGCCAAGGACAGAGCCTTCCAGCTCGTTCGGGATAGGCGCTTCCCATTTGCGGATGCCGAGAATTTCGGTGACATCGGTGCCAACCAGAACGTCAGCCAGCTCAGGGAAGCTGGAGAGCGGCAGGAACAGACCCTGGCTCAGTTGCTTGCGCAGCGTCATCGTCCGCAGGCGCGCGCCGCGCACCAGCGTAAAGTTGTCGTTCGGGTCCTTGAAGTCGCGGAAGTCCTTGGCTAGGAACGCGTACCGATCGTCGTCAGCCGGGAGGAACGAGTCGATCTCGAAGTAGATGCCGGTGTCGCCGGGCTTGAATTCGCCCTTCTTGACAACGCATGTCCAGCCGTCGACATGTGCGGTTTCAATGACATCCGCATTCTTGATAGGCGTAATCGCTCCACATGTGCGGAGGCTGGCAAGGGCACGCATACGAAATCCTTACATTTCAGATGCGCGGCACATTAACCGTTTATCAAAAACTTACAAGCTGATCACAAAAATTTATTTTACGATCAATCGTCGAGGTTAAATCGGTGCCGCTCGCCCAGGAGGATTTCGGTGGTGTCGCCGTAGGACAGGCCGCATTTAAGGGCCAGATCGACGGCTTCCTTGATCAGGGCGTCGACCTTCGGCAGGTTGATCGCACGCTCGCAGTGCCAGATCAGAGCTTCCAGATCGCGGCTGGACGATTTGCTGATCTTGCCTTGGAACTCTTCCTGCGCAGCGTAGGCTTCCTTTAGGAGCGTGCGCGGCGAAACGTCGGCATCGAGGTGCACAGCTTTATACATAGCCGTCTTGACGCCATTGTGGAAATCGAAGCACGCCATGCGCGCATGGAAGACTTCGTGAGGCAGATAGCTATCGTTATAGTCGACCACGAGCTTCATCAGATCGACTTAGCCTCCCGCTTTTCGAGGATGGCGAGAGCCTCGTCGGCCGAGATGATCTCGAATTCCGGGAAGCTGAGAATGCGCTTGTAGTGGAACGCACGATCGAGCAGCTCTTCGAAGTTCAGATCGCCGAAGCCGGGGATATGCTTCCATTCGGCCAGGTCGAGCTTGGCGGTATGGGTGATGCCCTGGGCGATAGCCTCGTCGTCTTCCAGGTCGCGCCAGCGATGGTTGGGACCATATCCCGGCCGAACCTCGGTGTAAAGGGTCTTGTGGACGCCGTCCCTGATGCTTTCGATAAGCGCCTTTTGCTTTTCGATCTGCCCCTTCAGGTCGGCAGTGATGTCGCTGGCGAGTTGATCGAAAGTGGCTTGATGTTCACCGGAGAGGAAGGCTCGATCTTCCTTGCTGTCACGCAGATGCTGCGCTAGTTTGGCTTCCAGCTCGCCGAGATGCTTGCGCTCGTTTTCCCAGGCCGTGCCCTTTGTGTAGCTGTTGGCGAGGTCGATGAAGTCGTTGAGCGCTGTGGTCAACGCGGCCGTGGCGTCGGCAATGGTCGCCGAGTCGGTCTTGATGATCTTGAGGAAGGTCGTCAGGGACGGCCCATTCTCATAGTCGATGACTCGATCAAACTTTAAGCCATAGAACGGCATGGAGAAATCCTTCGCTGTGTTGTTGACATTCCTTTACAACACAGCTCAGAGATTGTCAAACGAAAAACGCAACTTTATCGTCAGCCCTTCCAACGAGTCTTGCGGAAGGCCTTCCAGCTCTTTTGGCGCTCGCGGGGAATGTCGTCCCAGTTGGACGGCAGCGAGTAGCCGGTGCGGCCAGGGCGAGAACGGATGCCGTATTCGGTGGCATCTTCGTCGCAGCGCAGGATTTCGTTGGCAGTGCGTTCGTGCTTGGTACGAGGGCTGCGATCCCAGCAACCGCGATAGCGACGACGGCCGGAGCCCGGCAGAGGGCCACGACGGAAGTTGGCATCGCGGTAGTGGGGACCAAAGCGATTGAACCAGTAATGGGAAGTGCCACGGTTGGGAAGGTTGGCGTAGGCCGCCTTAAGGCGTTCGACGGGGACAACCCAGCCGATTTCGTCGTGGACGATATAGCGATCGTAACCCCACCAGGAATGGTGGCGGCGAGCGCGTTCATAGAGGTCAACCCCGTTGACGGGGGACGCGAGGCAGTTTCTCGAACTTGCCGCGCAGGGCTTCGATGCCGTAACCGATGTAGCGGACGGCGTCTTCCAGCGAGTCAAAGATGCTGACTTGGCCGGTGTATTGGGTAACGGTGTACACGTGAGTCTCCTAAGCTAGATAGCTTAAAAGAAGCCGTGTCTCCAGTGCGTCGTCATGAGAAAGCCCTCGGTTGAGAATTGTGTCTCTACACCGAGGGCTCGCACCTGTCAAGTTTTCTGTTCGCCGGTCACGGTGACAATGATGGGGATAATTCCCATCAACCACCATTTCGGATGGCTGATCCAAAAATGATGTGGCGGAGAGAAGATTTCCCAGGAATTAGGATTCTTCTTGATGTAGGGCATATCAGACACCTGTCGACCCAAAACCACCAGCGCCACGCGTCGTGCTCGGCAGCGAAGCCACCGGAACAAATCGAGCCTGGGTAACAGCCGCGATTACCATCTGAGCAATCCGATCTCCGCGTTTGATAATGAAAGGATCGGGGCTATGGTTGATGAGCATCGCCATCACCTGACCACGGTAATCGCAATCGATCGTCCCCGGCGAGTTCAGCACAGTGATGCCGTGCTTCCAGGCCAGCCCAGAGCGCGGACGCACTTGAGCCTCATAGCCTTCCGGCAAAGCGATCGAGAAGCCGCACGGGACAAGAAAGCGATCACCTGGGTTGAGCAGGATAGCGGACTCGTCGTCGATGGCGGCCCGCAGGTCCATACCTGCCGCTCCCGTCGTCTCATATGCGGGGAGCGGAAGACCTTCGCCATTTTCGAGGACGACGAGGTCGATCTTGAGCTTTGACAGCTCACGTTCGACATTTTCGCGGGCCACTTCATAGGTGATCTGCGCGCCAGCGATCTCGACAATCATGCGAGAGAGACTGAAATCGCTGGTGACGACGGTCTTGTATCCCAGGCGTGCGTAGTCGGCTGCAAGGGACATCGCGCGATCTGCATCGCGCGTGTTGTTGTAGAGAATCGTGATTTGAGGCTTGGTCATGTCGGGGTTTCTTTTCTTAAGCCAGATAGGTCGAGAGTTCACTGTAGCCGCCGATGAATTCGACCTCTTCGCCGTCCTTCATCTTGAAGATCATCGGAGAAGTCTTCCAGCCTGGCGTTCCCCACTCTTCATCGAGAATCTGGAACATGGCTTGACGCGCTTCGGCTTGCTCCAGGACGATGTAATCGAAAACTCTACCCTGGTCGGTCAGGAGTGCTTTCGCCTTGTCGCAGTAGGGGCAGCCGGGCTTGGCATAGATGCGGAAATCGAAATCCAGGTTGACGGCTTTCGGTTTCCACTCAGTAGGAGAGCCCTTCACCACCGACGCCTTCGAGAAATCGATGACAGGGGCGCGGTGTAGGAAGTCGAAAGCGTTATCCCAGCCAGGGGTTTCGCCCTTCGAATACTCGGTAGAGCGGTTTTCGAAGAAGTTGGTGTGCGTCGGCGCGTTCATGATCCAATCGAGCCACGCGAACGGATTCTTCTTCACGCCGTATTCAGGCTTGAGGCCGAGTTGCAGCAGACGACGGTCCGCAATATAGCGGATGTATTGCTTGGTTTCCTCCGGCGTGATGCCTTCGATAGTGCGATCAGCGGTCTTCAGGCGCTTGCGGTTCGTGCGCGAAATCGGTGTGCCTTCAGCCAGGTCCTTACTGACGCTGCCGATCGAGAACGCTTGATCGATGAAGGCGTCTTCCAGGCGCACCATGTCACGGCAGGCGTCGTAGATGCGCTTCTTCAGAGTGTCGTTCCAGATGCGCGGGTGTTCGGCGACAAGTTCGCGGAACAGGCGGATCATCGATTCGACGTGGTGAGATTCGTCCCGGATCGACCACTCGACGATCGTAGTCATGCCCTTCATGAGCGAACGGCGCTGGAAGCTCATCAGGATCGCGAACGACGAGAAGAGCTGCATACCTTCACCGAAGGCGCTGAAGATGGCGATATCGAGCGCAAGGTCCGAAATCGAGTTGCCCAGCGAACGCTCGAACATGTACTCGTGCTTCTCGCGCATGGCCTGGTAGTCCAGGAATGCCTTGTACTCGATTTCCGGCAAGCCGAGAGTATCGATCAGCGTCGCGTAGGCGTCGATGTGGTTGGCTTCGGCCGACATGAAGGATGCGAGCATCATACGCACTTCAGGGTGCGGGAACTTCGGACCGTATTTTTCGAAATAGCCGCGAGCCACGTCGACATCGGCCTGCGTGAAGAACCGGAAAAGCTGCGTGAGCAATTCCTTTTCGGATGGCGTCAGCTTGCTGTTCCAGTCCTTGATGTCTTCAGCCATCGGGCTCTCATGCGGAAGCCAGTGCAAAGACTGCATGATCTTGTAGGCTTGATATGCCCAAGCATATTTGAAAGGTTTGTAGTAATCGCGCGGTTCAAGCAGGGACATATTATTCCTTCGGCAGATCAAAACCGATCTGACCTAGTTCGATGAAGACTTCTTCAAGTTGGATATCACAGAGATCGACGAGCATTTCTTGTTCATGCTCATATTCGTAATCGTAAAGCTCTTCAGGTTTCACGATAATACCGAGGTAGTAGCCCTCGGCATAGGCTGTTACCATGAGGTCGCCGTCCACACCTGGAAAGGAGTTGGTAGCTCGGAAGCCTCTGGTTTCGATCATGGCGTAAACCAGGAGTGCGCGACGAATCGTCTCTGCGTCGATGGCGTCGCCTTCGCCGTAATGCCAACCCTTTTTCAGGTCAGCATACGAGCGAATGCGTTCGGGGGTTGTGAGGGCCATTTAGCCCTCACACGAGATGCAGGTGCTGTCGTCAGCAGCATTGGCGCTCAAGCCGTTCATAATCGGCTCTGGCGCGGCCTCAGCCATGACGTTACGCTCAACCTTCGTGTTGGTGTTCTCGGCGCGTTTGGCGGTGGTGGAACGCAGGTAGTAGAGCGACTTCAGGCCACCGGCCCAGGCCATGTAGTGAGATTCCGACATGTACTCGGCATCAGCGTCGTGCACGAAGGCCAGGTTGACCGATTGAGCCTGATCGATATACGGCTGGCGATCGACAGCAAGCTGGACAAGCTTACGCATATCGATTTCGATGAACGTCTTGAAGACGGCCGTCAGGTGATCCCACGTCGCCAGCGGCACGAAGACTCCTTCGTCCGTATCGTCGAACACAGTCGAGACGCCATCAACGTCCACGGTGACGATACCGTCGCCGAAGTATTGATACATTTCCTCACCATGGACGACAGTTTGTCCGAGGTTTTGTACCGAACCTTCGTCACCGATGATCTGCTTCCAGATTTCATCGTTGTCGAGTCCAAGAGCGCGCAGCTCACGCTCCAGGTAAGGATTCTTGACCGGGAACGAACCAGACAAGGTCTTGTGCAGGAAGGCGTTGGCGCGCGACGGTTCGATAGACGGCGACGTGTTTCCGCAGAGGATAGACGACGAGGCATTCGGAGCCACGGCAATCTTGTGGGCAAAGCGTTCGCCAGTGCCGATCATATCAGGCGCTTCGCCACGCTCAGCACCCAGGACCAGCGAGGCAGCATCAGCGTCACGACGAATCTTCTGGAAGAGCGCAGTGTTGACTTCGCGCGCCTCATCGCTTTCGAAAGCGATCATGTGCTTCTGGAGATAGGCATGGAATCCCAGCAGACCCAGGCCGACAGAGCGTTCCATCGTCGCCGAATAGATGGCGTAGGCCAGTTCCGGAGGTGCGGTATCTATGAAGACTTGCAGACAGTTGTCGAGCATCCGCATCAAATCTTCGATGAAGGTCGGATGATCCTTCCACTCATCGAACTTTTCAGCGTTGACCGACGACAGGCAGCAAACAGCGGTACGCTTCATGCCCTGGTCATCGCGGCCGGTAGCCAGCGTGATTTCGGTGCAATTGCCTGTCAAGGTGCCGTTGAAGACACCCTTGCCACGCTTGGACTCGGTGAAGCAGTAGGTATCAGCCTTCCAAGGCAGAGGAATTACATCGCGGACGATCTGGATATTTTCCGGAGCCGAGATCAGCTCAGGATCATATTCCTCCGAGAGAATATAGTTGCCCATCGCCAGGCGATTGACATCGTGCGCGCTCAGCATGAAGCCGCCGAGGTTATCTGACACACGCACACGCGGGTTGAGACCGACTTCCAGGAAAGCCAGGCGCATTTGGTGCACCATGTCAGTGTCCGGGGTCGCGACAGTCAGGTACATCTCACCGTTGTCGCTTTCGATCCACTCGCCTTGGGCATCCATGACACCGCCGAGCCACGCCAGGCGCGATTCAGGGTTCCAACCGAACGGCACTTCAGCGGCCGGAATCGATTGAGTTTCGTAGTGGATGTAGAGACCTTGCAGGTCTTCGTTGTATTCGGCGTCCACCGAATAGGTCATCAGACGCTTGGCGATCGCCTTGTTGCCATCGTTGAGAAACACCGACAGACGGTTCTTGTCTTCATAGCCCGAGAACGTCGTGTAACCAGCGGCGTAAGCCTTCGCTTCGTCGTAGACGATATCATCGTCGAAACGAATCGTCGGATGATCCATGACTTCGAGCGGCGTGTCAGCTTCCAGCTCGCCAGCGCGGATCATCTTGCCGTCGATGTCGTAGAACTTGTGGTAAGGCGTGCAGTCGATGAAGCTGCCATCATCCAGCAGAACACGGACCAGTTCTTGAGGAACGCCAGGCGTGTTGGTCTGTTCGATGGTCACTTCCGACCAGTCTTCGCCGTTCCAGATCGAGACCGATTCCCCTGCCAGACCGGCGATAGGCGCGTAGCCTTGCGAGGTCAGGATTTCGGTGTACGGCGCGACGCACAGGTTGGATTGATGGACGCGCAGGCCCTTCTTCTTTTGCGGCTCCGGCAGACCATCGTTCGCGGTGTCGACGAAGAACATGTACGGCTCGCCCGTCTGCTTACGCGTCTCGATCAGGAGACGCCACAGGTCGCGGGCTTGGACGGTCTTGTGGACGACGCCGGAGTGGATGTCGTAGAGGTCGAAAGGCAGATCGTCGCGGACGGCGATCATGAACTTGTCCGTGATGCAGACAGCGTTATGCAGGTTGATGATCTTGCGATTGTCGTCACCACCGGTCGGCTTACGAGCGGTGATGAATTCTTCGACTTCCGGGTGGAAGATGTCGACATAGGCTGCATACGAGCCACGGCGCGTGCCGCCCTGGCTGACGGAGAGGATTTCACGGTCGACGACGCAGATGAACGGGATCATGCCGTTCGAGCTAGAGCCCTTGGAAGTCTTTTCACCGTTCGAACGCAGCGGCCAATAGCCGCCGACACCGCCGCCCTTGGCAGACAGATGTGCGATTTCACCCCAGTGGTCGACGATGCCCTTCAGACTGTCTTCAGCGGTCGTCAGGAAGCAAGAGATCGGCAGGCCGCGCTTGGTACCACCATTGGCCAGCAGCGGCGTGGCGTACATGAACCAGCCGTTGGAAACGTAGTCGTAAATGCGCTGGGCATGGGCTTCGTCATCGGCGAACGCGGCGGCGGCGCGAGCGAAAGCCTCTTGAGGCGACTTTTCGTCGCCAAGCATGTATCGGTCCTTCAGGGTTTTGATAGTGAATTCGTCAAAAGACGCGTCACGCGATAGGTCGATATTCACGGACGAAGTAGGTACAAGCATAAAGTTTCAAACCCTGGAGGCAAAGTGGTATTGTCCTGGAAATTCTCCAGCAAAATCAATACCTTGGTTTTAGTCGAAAGGAGCGTAATATACCGGTGGGAAGCAACTCCGTCAAGAAATCGCAGTCACGAAAAGCGAAATAGATTTCTTGACAGAGGTCTTCGATTTATTCGTCTCTGAACTTCAGGCGAGCAGCCTTCATGATGTCCTTGAGATTGCAGATTTTTCCGTCAAGAAAGAAGCCTTGGCGGTTAACCACCATACGCGGGCCGAGGAGAGCTTTGGCCATATCGAGTAAGTTGGGCGGATCGTCGAAGGGAACTGACAGGCAGTTATCTTCGCGCGGTAGTCGGTACTGGAGCTTCGGATTCTTCTGAGGAGTCTCAGAGTCGTCAGCAGGGGGCGCGGTTGGCATTACACGGTACTCGAAGAAGGGTTAAGTGGACGCCGTAACCGTCTCCGCTGTGGGGAAAGCTTCTTCGTCGAGCTTGGCAATTTCCGCCATGACTTCTTGAGGCGACAGGCCTTCGTTGGTCAGTTGTTCGGAAAGATTGATGACGCGGTCGGCGTGAGCGACCGCCTTGATCATGGCCGGATCGCGGCTGCGCGCCAGGTAGGCGAGAGCGAGCGCCATCACGTCGACGATCGACTTGCGATGAGCGACGCCCGGCTGAATGGCGTCCATGCGAGCGCCGTGCAGGCCAAGGCCGACGGTAAAGCCACCACCGGGCAGCTCGGTCAGACGCACGACGGCTTCCGGCTTGATTTCACGATCGAGCTGGTCAGCAGCCTTGCGATCGAGACGAGATTTTGAGGACTTGGTCATAAGGCTCCTAAGCAGCGAGGGTTGAGGGGTTTTCCATCAGCAGCATCTTGATGCTGTCGACAGCCATTTTCTGGGAGATCGTTTGCGCCTTCAGGAGTTCGTCGGCGCGACGTTCGATGGTGCCGTCGCTCATGAGCGACATGATCGCCAACCCGTAGACGAGGGACGGCATCGCCCGCTTGTCGGTGGTGGCATCCATCGGCAGGTTGGTGTGGTATTCGACGTAAGGCCCGTTCTCATCAACCTGGTCGAACAGGGTCAGCGTGAATTGGGGAATAGTCTCGATCTCGGACGCGAAAGCGTCGATTTCGTCTTCGGTCCACTTTTCGTCGGACATCAGAAACCCTTTCGGTGACGGTAGGATTGGAACCCGACGAAGTTCGCGAAGCGGAACGGGCCGGAGTAGACGGCAGGATGCTCGAATGGTGAGAGGTGGAGCGATTCCCACAGACGGGTCGCCAGCTCCATGTCTTCGTCGTAGCGCGGCACAAGTCCGTTGTGAGTGCGATACGAGACGCGCGCGCAGCGGGCGGCCGAGATGAGCAGAAGCTCTTCGATGCCGTATTGGGCGCGCTCTTCCTCGGTGACGTAAGGCAAGTGATACTTGTCTTCACGCGGCGTGGAGATCGCCAAAGCCATCTTCATGGCCTGGGCGAGCAGCTTGATTTCCGGCTGAGCGTCCGGATGGTCGCGCAAGCGGAAGAAATGTTCCCACACGTCGCCGGTCGCGGTTACCACGACTCGGATATGCGCGAACGGTTCCAGAAGGCGATTGACGTGCTGCTTGTGGACGTTGAGTTCCAGCAGCTTCCGCGCGGAGACGATGGCATTGTCACGCGCCTCAAGCCAGATACGCTCGCACTCGTCGGCGGGGGCTTGCGCTTCCTGGGCCTGCATACCCTTTTGGTTCAGGCCCCAGACCGAAGGAATGACGGGATCGCTGATGAGCGCCGAAATGGACTTCTCGACCGGAATGGCGCGCGAGCTGCCAGCGTTGCGGCTGAAGACTCGGTGGGTCATGAACTCGCTATGGATGTAGCGAGGATACCACAGCTCCATAGTCGTGATGCGGTTGCCGTCGAGCTGCGTATCGGCGATGATATTGGCGGAGATAGTCATTAGTATTGGTCACCCAGGACGATGGCGAGGACTTTGGCTTGCAGCTCTTCGATGCTGCCGTCATTGATGATGACGTGGTCGGCGATGATCTGATCCATCTCCGTTTCCGAAGCGTGCTGCGACGCCGAGTCGTCCGTTTCCTTGCGGGGATCGATGACGCGAATGATGATGCCGCCGACACTGCGAATTTTCTCTTCCTCGTTCAGGAAGCGCAGGTCCGAACACGTCACGCCCGAGAAGACTTCCAGTTCGCCGAGTCCGGCCTTGGATTGCGCGCGAACGGCGCGCATAACCCAGTTGCTGGTCCAGGTGTCGGGGATGTAGGCGCGGAACATGTCGGTGCCGATCTGCTGCATGATTTCGCGCGGCGTGCGGGACGGCCACCGAGTCAGGCAGGTTTCCTTGGCGACCGGGTCGTTCAGTTCGAAGTCTGTCAGCCCGTAGGCGATCTTGGCGATTTGACGCAGCGGATCAGCGAAGTTGAGGTGGGCGTACTTCTGGCCCAGTTCGAGAGCTTGGGCGGCGGTGGTCTTTCCGTGGCCGCGCTTGCCGGTGAAAGCGACGATTTTGAACATCTGTTTCTCCCTTAAACGAGAATAGTTAGAGTTTCGGCGGCACGCGTGATGCCCGTGTAAAGATGCTTATCGCAGTCTTCTTTGAAGACAGAGCTTTCATCCACAAGAACCACATGATCCCATTGAGAACCCTGAGCATTGTGGACCGTCAAAGCCCAACCGAAATCCAGATGGATAGACGATTGCTTTGCGCGGTAAGCTGATCGGCTGTCAGCCGTGAACGAATTCTTTTGACCGGCGTGATGATCTTCGAAGAGACCTTGGAAGACGCGCATGTTTTCGTAGGACGCGCCTTCTTCGTCCATGAACGACATGCGGCAGACAACGTCGCCATCCTTCAAGTTCACCTCGTCTGACAGGCATTTAGCCAGAGCGCCATTGACCAGGGCCGGATGCTCTTTCGAGTTCTTACGGACGATCAGCGGCTCGTTCTTGGTCGGACCTTTCGGCAGACCTTCTCGGAACATCTGCGTGATGCGATAGCGCGTGCGGTTGGTGCCGACGAGAACTTGAGGCAGGTTGGCGTCTTCATCTTCTTCAAGGCTCAGACGCGCCTTTTCGATCAGAGAATCCGGGTCCCAATCGCGACGGCGCACGACCTGCGCGCGCAGGATGCCATCGGGATCATGGTAGTCGCCATACGGCAGTTCACGACCTTTGCGCGCGAGCGTGGCGAGCTTAATGATCGGGTTCTCAGCAGCCTGACGGTGGACTTCAGACAGGAAGAAATCAGGCGTACCTACCAGGAGACCTGGATCATCGCCGACCGGAGGCAACTGACCAGGATCGCCCATAACCAGAATAGGAACATTGAAGTAGCCCAGATCGCCAGCCATCATCTTGCCGACCATGGAGCCTTCGTCGATCACGATGAGTTGGCTTTGAGCCAGAGGGCTGTCGACGTTGAGCTGGAAACTGATCTTGTCTTCCAGGTAGAGGTTGTGAAGGTCAGCTTGCAGTCGCGCCACGGCGCGAGTCAGCTTTTCGATCAGACGCTCTTGAGCACCGACATCGCCGCCTTCAGCCTTGGCGATTCCGAGGTCGATCTTAGCCATGCTGAGATCGATCTGATGCTTTTCCAATTCGTCTTCGAGCTGTGCGACCGGTGCAGGCTTTGCGCGGTAGATAGCCGAGTGAATAGTTGTGGCGATTGGGTTGGGAAAGTTCTGCGCAGAGAGCTTCTTCCGCATGACCTTTGCAGCCTTACCAGTTGGCGCAAGGAAGGAGACGCGGAAAGGGTCGAAACCGAGCTTTTCCAAGATGAAGGGTAGGATCGTCGACTTACCGCTACCGGCGTAGCCTTCGATGCGGACGATCGGCTTCGGATACGCTCCTGCCAACAGACCGTGGATCACTTTGATCCCTTCTTCTTGTTGGTTGGAGAGTTGCATGTTTTGCTGAATTCTTAACGTTTATGGTTAACAAAACCCCGCCGCCAAAGACGGCGGGGTTCTAATTTTTAAGCCTGTGAGAGACTTAGAAGCGACGCGACGGACGCGGCGCACCACCGGCAGGCGCAGCCGCCGCCGGAGCGGCAGCAGGACGGCCCGGAGGAGCCGTGCGAGCAGCGGGGGCGGGAGCCGACACAGGGCGCGTCGGAGCAGGCGCAGCCGCCGGAGCGGCAGCGCTGGCAGCGCGAGGCGTACCGGCGTTGGTCGGAGCCGGACGACGGCCGCCGACAGGACGCGCGGGTTCCGGAGCGGGTTCTTCCACCACCGGCTCTTCGACGTATTCAGCTTCGCCGTCGGCCGGACCGGTCAGCAGGTTGCCGTCTTCGTCGTACTCGGCGTTCGGATCGTAGTCGTCTTCCGAGCCTTGCGACAGGGCCAGGAGATCAGCTTCCGAGACCCAGGCGTGGATCGCGAACTTCGGAGCCCACTTCTTGACCTTGCGGCCACCGTCGCGCGGCTTGGCTTCGAACTCGTTGGCGTCCAGGGTGGTGATCGGCACAGCGCCCGGATGGGACATGAAGTTGCGGGCGAAGTCCTTCATCAGGGCTTCGAGAGCGCGCATCTTGCTGGCGTTATTGGCCTGGAACAGCAGGGTCAGAGCGGTCTCATCGAGCGTCTTGAACTCGATGGTCTTCTGTTCCTGCCAGCCGTCGCCTTCCGCGTAGCCCTTGCCGTCCGAGTGATCGGTCAGCTCGTACTTCTGCGGCGGTTGGCCTTCTTCGATGGAGAGCATGATCTCTTCCTTCGGCTGACCGCCCATCCAGCAAATCCAGCCGCGCTTGAAGGAGCGCATGTTGACGGCGACTTCGGTGCCGTTCGGAAGTTCATTGTCTTCGGCACCATAGGTGTAGTAACCGTCGTTGCCGTTGAACTTCAGGAAGGCGTGGCCATCGCCACCGCCCTTGTACGACTGCGCTTCCGCCGCGAGACGGGCGTAGTAGTCATCGGCCGCTGCGAGGGCCGTATTGTTTTGGGGTACCAGTTGGTTCATCTGTTTCTTTCTCTGAGTCGCCGGGTTGAGACCATCCCAACCCGACTCTATTCCTAGTTCTATTCACTACACACTAAGTCTATTCCTACGCTCTATTCTGCCTTATTGGGTCGATTTGACGCAGCGCTTACGTCTCATCAGCAGTTTGCGGTCCCTTCTCCGAAATCGAAAGACGTTCATGCCCCTCGCCTTCTTTCATGTAGGCATCGACATCCAAACCTGCGGCCCGCATAGCTTCGATGTCGTGGGTTTTACGACCTTTGACAAAGGAGATAGAGACTTTTGCGACACCCGGCACTTCTGCACGTTTGACGCCCACATCGCGGAACCACAATTTCAACTTCTCTGAAGCTTCTTTGTGCTCCGCTTCCAAGACTTTCTTCGCAGCGGACGCCGCCCGCTCGGTGCGAATTAGGGTCTCGAATTCTTGCATCAGCTTCGTCGGAGTATTGCTGATATTCGCTTCACCCTTCGTTGGCGAGGTGCGGCCGGTAGCCTTGGCGCATTCCACCGTGTAAGGGCAGTAGTCGCAACCGCCAGAAATCTTACCTTCAGCCATGAAGGTAGTAACTTCAGTAGTCTCGTAAACACTGCGGGCACGCACCTTAGCAATATCGTAACGCTCCTGATCAAAAGGAACAACAAAGATATCGATATCGCTGAAGAAACTGGCGTCGATATAGACGATTACTGCGTAGTTAGGGCAGTATTCTGTGGTTTCACGAGTAATCCCCATTTGGATCGTCGTCTGTCCACGGTGAATCGATTTTTCTTCCTTGAGATTTACTCGGGGATCGATCGATTTGATTTCGAAGTTGAAGCAACCCGTGCCGCCCAGACTCGGAATTCCGTAGAGAGCCAGGGCATCATCGTCAGCGTTGATAACCAGGCCGTCGGGCGTAGCCGTCAAAGGCGCGTCAGGGCACTTCAACGTCTGCTGATTATCGCCGCCCCAGATCAGGCGAGCGTCCCAGAAGTACGTCTCCAAGAACCACTTGACAGCCGGTTCGGCGAAGTGCTGTTCAATCAGGTCACCGCGTTGCAGCGCGCCCCAATTGTCCTTGTAGTCGGCATTCTTCGGGTAGTTGTTCTTCGAGAACCAGGTCTTGCGGATGCAGCCAAAAGCTTCCGACGCTCCGACGGTCTTCGAGCGATCGTGCGACCAGACCTTTTGGTGAGATCGGACGAAAGTGTCGTATGCTTCAAAGAAATCGATGGCGGCCATTAAGCTTGCTCAGCAGGATCGAGGGAATCTTTATAGGCCTGTTCCAGTTCCAAATCCTGGAGGTAGAAGAACAAGTCCTTGCAGTCGATCACGTCGCCGATAGCGTTGTGAGCGTTGGTGGGTTCGCGGCCGAGAAGACGACGCATGGCTTCTTCCAGCTTGGGCCAGGAATACCCACGGTAACGGTTCTTGTTCGGGATTTTGCAGACATCAACCGAGTTGAGCATCGTGCAGTAGTAAGGCTTGCCCGCGAACACATCCGTGGTTTGCGGAAGCATGAGCTGCGTGGCGTCTATGCCTTGTTTCGTTGCTGCCAGGCGACCAAACGTACCGCGCAGAACCTTACTGTCGAACTGGTAGTTGTGGGCGACGATCATGTCGGCCATATCAACCATGTCGAAGAAGACTTCCATGGCAGCTTCTTCGTTGACGCCGTAGCGCTGGCAACGTTCGGTGGTGACCTTGTGGATGTTCGCGGCGACTTCCGGCACGTCGTAGGGCTGATAGATGATGGTATCGAGACGCGCCACTTCCGGACGGCCCTCGGCCTGGTCGTCGACCATCAGTGCGCCGATCTGGACGACGCGGCATTGCTGCGGGTGATCGACAGGCAGCTTGTCAGCCCAGAAGCCAGTCGTTTCGGTATCGAAGAAAAGGATCATTGGCCGTCTTCCTTGTCGCTGATCGGGTTACGACGGAAGGCGTCGAGATCGAAGAGGTTGGCGATGGGGTTTTGGTGGAAAGGGGTTTCATCCGCCGAGTCCGACGCATCGACATTCTGGTGGCCCGTGAAGCTGCCAACGGCTTCAGCAGCACCGACAATGACGGTGGTGGCAGCGTAATCGATGAGCGCCAGGAAGCCGCGATAGAACAGGTAGGCGAAGGTACTGAAGATCAGCAGCGGCACCACGAACACGTTCACCGCAATCCAGTTCATGTAAGCATGTCCGAGTCCCCAGCCGACGGCGACGACGTACATAAAGGTAAGAAGGCTGCGCATCTGGCGATGGAACGAGCGGGCGTTCTCGATCGAAGATGTAAGGACGGGATAAGGCGATGGTTGGTTAACCATGTTTCTGGATATCCGAAAAGTCAGGAATTTCAGGATGTAAGAGAAGGTGTAAATGAGAAGTTAACGATAGTCAACGCGAAACTTATGCGATTTTTATTTTTCGTTAACTTTTCATTAACCATAAACTTACAGGTGAGAAGTACAACCGTGGATCAGTGTGTTTCGGCCCAAGTGCGCCCGAATTTCACGTCCACGTCGACCGGAAGACGAACGCCCAGGTCCATGCCAGCATCATAAGCCGCCGCAGCGATATTGAAGGCCATGCGCTCTCGGATTTCAGGCGTGTCGCGCACGGCGACCTGGAGTTCGTCGTGAATCCAGGCGAGGATGGCGAAGTCGCCGTCCCAACCGTGCGTGTATCCGTCTTCCAAGCAATACTCGTAGAAGTTAACGCACCATTGCTTGGCGATAGTCGCGCCAGCGCCTTGCAGCAGCGTGTTCAACGCGGCGTGCTGGGCACGAACAAAGAGCTTACGGCCGTCCAGCGCATCCAGGACGCCAGTCTTAGCTTGGCGCTGGATGTTCTTGATCACGGTGCCCAGGGCAGGAATACGCGTCATCAGACGCTGACGGATTGTCTTGCCGAGATTCTTCGCTTCCATAGGCTTCAGCATGAGTTCAGGCTTGACTGTGATGCCTAGCTTGAAGTCCTGAGCGCCGTAAATAAGAGCGTAGATGACGGTCTTCGCGGTATCGCGGTCGATTTCCAGGGCGTCGGCGTGCATTTGGTGGGGATCACCGTTGAGCACGACATCGCCATAGACGCCCTTGTCGAATTCCGCCATGAAGTGGGCGAGGGCTCGAAGTTCGATACCCTTCTGGTCAGCGCCCATGAGAATCCAGCCTTCCGGAACCGTGAACAGGTTCCGGCAGTCCCAGCCATGGTCGCCTGCGCGGCCGTGCATCAGGACCTTTTTGACCTTGACCGAACCGTCTTCTTCCAGAACGAAATCACCGTTCTCGTCGTAAACAGGTTTGCCCTTGATCTGCTTTCCGTCAGGTCCCAAAAGCGGAGTGAGTTGGTCGCAGAGGTATGTCTCACCCGTTTCCGGATCGACACGTTCCACGTGATAGGTCATCTCGCTATTTACCCAACCGACGATGACATTATCTTCCACCCACTGCTTAGGTTTGCGGAAGACGACGCGCGGCACCTGGGCGATGTTCGGATCGCTGTGCGTGGCGCGATTGGTCACGGCCCCGCTGACATTGAAGCGCGGGTGAATGCGGCAATCGCCGCGTTCCATCGCCTTGCCAATCCAGCCGTTCTTACCATCGACAAGCTGACCTAGTCGCTTGTTATAGTAGAACAATTCGGCCAAATCTTCGCAGATCGGAATCGTTTTTGCGAGATCGCGCAGGATTTCGTCGTTAACCATCGGTTGACCTTTTTCGGTCAACTCTTCAGGTTCCCACCCATAAATCTTTGTCAATCGATCGATGATTTGCGGACGACTACCGGGGTTGAATTCCGTGATTTCGACCGGACAGTAAGGGCAACCTTCTTCACGGTCAGGCTTGCCCGATCCCGGCTTGAAGCGCATCGTCTTCTTCGGCATGACGACTTCGCCCCAGTGCTTCCGGGACAAGTCTTCGCCATATTCTTCGCGAGGGAGGAAACGCTGCTTGATCTTGACGACCTTGCCGTTCTCATCCTTTACGGGATTGCCTTCTTCGTCAAGCTGATCGACGGAGTATTCCTTGCGAACCTCTTTCCACTTGCCCGGCACCCACCATTGTCCGAAGTGCTCGACGGCAGCCTTTTCCTTCTCTTCCACCACCGCACGCATCTCATTTTCCATGAGAACAGCGTCGTTCATGTTGAAGGGGAACCCATTATTCGTCACCTGAATCATCAGGTTATGAATCTTGTGTTCGAGTGTAATCGCGAACTCAGCGTGACGACGCGGATCGACCTGCATCTTCTGGAATAAAGACTCGTTGACGTTCAAGTCCTGAACGCAGTAGTCTTCCATTTCCTGGGACCATTCGGCCCAAACCAGACGCATCAGCTCTTCCTTACTGGCGTCGATGTGGATAGCCTTAAGCTCCTCCATCTTCTTCTTGGCGTAGTCGCCCTTGTACATGCCCAGGCGCTGACCCCAGGCTTCCAAGCCGTGGCGGCCGATTTCCTTACCTTCGATTTCGCCGCGACGGTGACGACGATAGTCATCTTCCTTCACGTCGGCATAATAGACGCGAGATAGCAGCATCGTATCGCGGATCAGGGACTCAGCCTGTGCCATCTCTTCTGGGAACAAGAGTTCCAGAACCTGGATATCGTAGTCCATGAGGTTGTGGCCAATCCAAGCGTCGGCTTGGATCAGCATCTTCACGCCACGATGGATGGAATCCATGCGCTTGTTCTTCCGGAAGACATGCGTCTCACCGGTATCGATATCGCGGATCGCCAGGACGTGGATTCGGCAGCGTTCATCGTCGCCATAGTTTGCCCGCATGTAGTCGAGCAGACCCGTCGTTTCGATGTCCCAGATGTACCGCTTGCCTTCGGGGATATACATAGAATACTCGATTAAACGATCAGGAAGCCGCGAAGATACGGCACGATATGGACAGTCAGGCCCATAATGGTGGGAACAGGAGTGCCCAGTAAGGACCGGTTTTCGCGGAGAAAGAACTTGTAACCAGCTTCGACACTCTGAGTCGTGTTGATGTCGAGATATCGAGCATCACGCATCAACGTGCTCATGTCGGTCTTGCCGATGTAGATCGTCTTAGGCTCGCCATCGTAATACTGGTGTAGAGCGCCGTAGGCAGCGTCGATCTTGTCGAACAGCTCTTCGTGGTCGAGAGTGATCTCACCATAGGTGACGCGCTCGCTGACCGCGTTTTCGATAGCGCCTCGATCAGCGAGCCAGTTGAAGAGCGCGAGATAAAGTCGGCCCAGGAGACCAGGCTTGGGCACCCAGCTCCACTTGTCCGGCTCGTGAACACGGACAACCTTCTTGCTTTGGAACACGAGGGCAGTGTAATTGGTGGGTCGGATCATTCGTCTTTATCGCTTCTTTATATTTTGATAATGGTTAACGAATGGTTAACGTATTGTCAACCCCAGATTTCGTCAGCCAATTTCAGGAATTCCACCATGAAAGTCTGCTTCTTGATGTCGTAAAGCATCATCTCGAAGCCGACAGGCCAGCCAGACGGTCGCCCGAAGAATTCCAGAGGCGCGTCCTTATAAAGGAAGTGCCACGCGACCCATTTCTCGCACTCCATCTTGCCGACGGCGTAACAGGGATCACCGTAGACAGGCGCATTGCTGGCGTCGAAATAGCCAATGCCACACCTGATCTTGTCGATCTCGCTGTCATAGGCGATCCACATGACGCGGCCGTCTGCCAGGGAAACCGGACGAATGTCCCAGTCGGCAGGATGACCCCAAACGGCGTCGCGAGCACGCTGGATCGCGGGCACGAGGACGGTCGCATTACCGACGTGCTCACGCACGAGGTTAGAGTATCGACCGGAGACAAGCGGAAGAACTGGGTCTTCGGCGAGACGCTTGACCAGGTCGACCGTCATCTCCGATGAGAACGGGTGACGACCCTTGTATTCGTCTTCCAGCACGAGATGGAATACGCCCTGACGACACCAGTCCAGGAGGGCCGGTATATGGAACTCATGGACGTTGGGGCCGAAGACGTGAGCGACATTCAGTCCGTTGAGCGATTCCATGCCGAAACCGATCTGGAGATGATTGGCGTTCTTGTAGTGAAGGACGTACAGAAACACTTCGCTATGGCGCGTAGCCCCGTGAAGGGGAACGCGCTCATAGAAGTCGACGATTTGAGGATTGGGCATTACAGACGCCACTTTTCGCCTTGCATTGTCAGGATAGTGCGCTTACCGTTTTGGTAAGTCAGCACGTGAGAGTGAGACCAGGACGAGAGGCCCTTGTTGTATCCCATATCTAGCTGAGAGCTAGTTCCAGACGTGTAGATACCGTCGCGGATGCCGCACGAGTGAGTGTGGCCGGTGGTAGCTTTCGGACCCATCTTGGTGAAAGCCAGCGGCGTTCCCTTCGCACCGTTAGCGCCCAGGTGACCGTGCATACCCTTCTCGATGCCGAGAACCATGAAGCTCTCGTCTTCGCGGAGGAAGTCGACGCCGTCGCAGGGCGTTTCTGGGAACCGGGTTGTCAGCACGTGCTCGAAGATCGAGAAGCCTTCTTCCTTACGCTTGATGGCCTGGTAGGTTGCCGACTGACAATCCAGGAAGAAGATCGCGTTCAGAGGATCGGCCTTATAGTCGGCTTCCTTGAGCCAACGCTTGAGCGCCAGATCGTGATTGGACTCGACGATCACCGTCCGCGTCCCTGGCCGCCGCGTCTGATCGATGAAGAACGACACCTCACGCATTTCGTTCTCAACCGATTCGCAGCCGTGAACGTGCAGAGCGAACATGTGGTGAGGATCGCGCAGGTTATGGTGATTACGGCTTTCGAAGTCGGCGACATCGTGGAAGAACTGATAGCTCGGCTTCAGCGCATCCAACATCGTTTCGCCGTCGTGACGCTTCCAGAGTCGGCCGTCGACATCACGCGTCTCAGTCGGATACAGGCCGAAACAAGCCTTGGAGACGTTTGGATCGATGTTCGCGACATGGAGGTCGCCCCAATTGATCGCCGCCGCGTTGTGTCCGATCGTGATGACGGTACCGTAGTTATACTCGTTGACCGTCGCGTACTCGATGTTCTGGGCCGCCGAGTCGAAGCTACCTGCGATGGCTTCGTGCCGCGTCGCCGTCTCGATATAGCGATCCAGATCGTAGAAGCTGCCGTCTTCTTCACCCAGCAAGTGGCGGCAGAAGAAGGTGCCATCCTTGGCGATTTCGACCAGAACAGCGCCCAGGGCGTGGTGGAAAGAGGCACGGATACCGGCACGCTTGCGAACGTAGTTCGTCTTTGTCACCGCGCCGGTCGTCATGATGATCTTGGCAGGGCTGTTCTTCATGGTCGGTACCGAGACCAATTGGACCTTTGCGTGCGGGAAGATGCCCCAGCGGTCTCGGGTATACGGCTCGAAGCCGGTCAGTGGCGTGACGGCCGTCGGCAGCGTGTTCATCTCGCCGCAGAAATCGATCCGGTCGCCGAGTCGCACACGGTCATGCACGAGATACTGCTCGATGCGCGGATGCCAGTATGGAGCCTTTTCCGCGTCGTGGTTCTCGAACAGCTTCTTATTGTAGGTGAAGCCAGCGATAATCAGCTCGCACGGGCCGTCCTTTGCCAGGTAATCCCGATAGGCTTCCAGATTGGACAGAAACTCCGGATGGATGACGGTTTCGTCCTGGGCCGCCGTGAGGATGTAGCGATGGATATCGCCAGACAGCTCTCGCACCTGTGGCTCAAGCGGCTCTCGGTGGTGGAAAGCCGTGCGGCCTTCCTTATTGAGGTGCATCTGAACGGTGGTGCGCGGAACGCCGTAAGCGCGGGCGAATGCACGTTGGCCGCCAGCCTTCTGAACGAGTTCAGCCAGCTCGGCGACGGTGTACTTATTGAAATCGAATGACATGCGCATTAACCAGCGTAGAACATCTGCGCCTTAGCGCCGGGAGCAGTGAGGGCCTTGGAGAAATCCCAGACATACCAAGCGTAAGAGAAACGCGGGCTGGCTGTCTTTTCGCCAGGCTTCTTCTCGATCCAGACGGGACGGAAACGCAGCGTGATCTTGGCCGAGAAAGCGGGATGATCCAGCAAATCAGAACGCCCACGCGCCGTGTCCCACTCGTGGCGCATGAGGAAGATCACCATACCCTTTTCGGCTTCCATGAGCTTCAGGGCATGACGAACAGAGCGTTCAGTGTCTGACGCGCCATCGCCGTAAGGCGGGTTGGAGATGATGAGATCGGGTCGGAAGCCGAACAAGGCTTCCAGGTCTTTCATTTGCCAGGCAGGCGTAAAGGATTCGAGAGCCAGTTTGCAAGCTTCGTCTTCTTCGTCGGTATAGACATTGAAGAAGTCGATCATGGCGTCTGCATCGAAGCCTTCGTAGGCCGCGATATCCGAGGACGCTGCTTGTCGACAGAAAGGCGCGATGATATTATAGATAGCACCGTTGCCTGCGAAAGGTTCCCAGAACTGATATCCTTCGAGGTCTCCTTCGATGATGCTGATGAGAGCTTCCGTGGCGCGTGGAGGCGTGGGATAGAAATCCAAGGGGACACGTGCGTAATTAGTGCCGCCGAGCATGGCCGGGTCTTTCGTCGTCATCGTTTTCCATAATGGTTAATGAAAGGTTAACGCAGACTTGGCACGAAATTAATAGGGCGTCAAGAAACCCTGTGGAAAAATAAAAATTTTATAAGTGGCCCAAATTTAGGACATTTTCCTAAAAATGGTTCTTGACAGTCACGAAAAGCTACGTTAGAAACGCTCCATCGTTGGTTTGGAAGTATCCTCGGATACCACATGAACCTGACGTAATAGGTGGGCCAGACCGGGGTGCGATTCCCCGCGACTCCACCATAAGCACATCAACGGGCACTCCAGTGTGAGTGTTCGTGAAGTACCTCTTAGAGGTCATACCCATAGTTGGGGAACTGGACATGCCAGTTCGGGGAGCAAGGCCCTTTGGTGTGTTTATGATGGGGTCGACTAGATTCGATGGACGCTGAAAGCGGTATGGGACAACGGTAGGGTGATCTCCTGGACCATTTGGTCGGATCGGATCAAACAGTATAGTCGCTGCAAATGACAATGGCGTCTTTGACGCCGCTCTGGCTGCCTAAGGCATCCACGGGTTGGGGAGCCTCCTTCGGGAGCCTTGGAACAGAAAGTTCCCCACTCTTATTATCTGGCAGTCCGGTAAACTGGACGCAGGGCTCGACGAAACTTTCCGGTGCTGCCGGAGTTCGACAAAACAGGTGACCATCTTTGCGGGTGGTATCCCGTGCATTAAGCTTGTAACGGGACGCCAAGTTATCGATTGTGGAGAGCTACCGGGCCGCTTGATAATAAGAGCACTCCGCGCGGCTCCCGTTTATACGGGCTAATGCGTCAGGTCCACGGGCTTGAGATCAGTCGGAGCTTGGCTTCATACCACGGCGGCTGCGACTTCCTGGTATCGGTTCTTCGGAACTGCCCTGCTGGTGGGCTCTTATTTAGAGATGCGGACCCGTCCGTCTCAGTGGAAGTAAGCTAGGCATAGCTGAACGATTCTGGGGTCGGGGCGAGCATGGCGCTAAAGGCAAGCATCGGGCCGCGCCGGGTGAAATCCCCGGCAACAAGTTTCGCTCGAAAGAGCACCCATATGACCTGAGCCGAACTGTTTGGAGCAATGCGCTCGATGGCCACTTAGATCGGAATACCGGTCGAGGGCACCAGACAGGGGTTTCCTCCAGCCCCGCCGCCAACTCGGCTTGCCGATGTTGGGGTAGATGGGACAGTCAGCCTTTAGTGGCAACATGCAATAGGCTCGCATGGACCTGGATAGAGTTTCGCCCGAAAGGGCACGACGGCTACAAGAGTTCATACTCGGCTGGTCCGGCGCAGAGGTCACGATGGTGTGCCCCGAGGTTCCGCAGTTAGGGGATGAGGCTAGTCCCCGGTGAGAGGTCAAGTAAGGAGCGCGTTCCGCTTGACCTTCAAAGCCAGGGTATGTGCTCTTGCAGCCGTCTTAAACTTGGAAGGCGTGGGATCAATACCCACTGGCGTTGATCGCGCTATAGCTCAAGGAGAGCGCCCAATAAAGAGGAGATTGCCGGTTCGATCCCGGCCCGAATCTTGGGATAGATCGCATTGCGCCCCTTGACACTCGGAAGTTGTTAAGGTAACAACACCTCAGTCTTTCGCCCGAATGGGCAACGGTACGAGTCGAAGATTTTGATGCCTATAACCTCGTGGGTGGGCTGATGATAAGGATCGACTATGCGGGGATGACGGCTACGAGACGGATGTCCCCGCAGAAGAATTAGCCCGCAAGGGCAACAAGTTGCGACTGGTCCAAGGGTGCGTCAACACCCAAAACACATTCCGGGGCTCTAACCCCGGAGAGTCGGGGTTGGGCCTCCGAGTGTGGCGTGTGCTGCATGGGTGTGGTTGTTAGCACCACCGAGGCATAAAGCGGATGGACACTGTTGACGCGGTGGTCTTCTTAGCCTCGGTCAGGTTGCGCTCGAAAGAGCAACAAGTTTGGGCGATGACTCGCGCGGCGCTCCATCAGGCATGGTGGAAGCATAACCGGTCCATGAGGTATGGTTTAGCGGGTAATAGCAACGGCTGAGGTGCACTAAGCCGTAGCGAGCGAGGTTCGACTCCTCCATCGTTCACTCTCTTTCCGGTGCCAGGGTCGAACCTGGCGGAGTGTCTGGCCAGACGACCTAGTAGGTGGTGCGCACTGCCGAATGGTATAATGAGGATTGGTTACACGGTTCGAATCCGTGCCTTGTTCAACTCAACCGGAATATTTACGGCCCTGAGGCCGCTGGACTTCGGTCCTTGCCTTCTCCTCGGAGAAGGCCTGAAACAGACCACTGGGAAACCAGTGCGGTACCTCCAGCCGACGCCCGACCAACTGAGGGATAGATTCGGAAGTGACGATCGTAGGATACGCGATACGCCGATCTGTCGGAAATCTCCTCCGCGTCCTGGAGCAAAATTTGAAGCTTCGCCGCAGGCACAAATGTGGCGTGAGGGTGATGGCCCCACCTGTCGACCTAAGGTGAAAGTATTTGGTCCGCGTGGCTGAGCGTATCTTCCCCTGAGCACTGAGGTAATAGGCCGGTCCGTGTGCAATGCTGGACATCGAAATTTGCTCGAATGAGCATCCGTTACGCGGCGTAGAGGAGTCCGGAGTCCTCGCCAGTTTCATTGGCTGGAGAATACGTTCAAGTTGTCATGGGTTCAAATCCCATCGCCGCTCCCATTTTCCAGTTGCGTCTTTCGTGACTGTATGGTACAGAACTACTATTGCGGGGTGGAGCAGCCCGGTAGCTTGCTAGGCTCATAACCTAGAGGTCGTCCGTTCGAATCGGACTCCCGCATCCAATATTCCGAGGCCGCCCGTATGACCGTTCCGGGAGGTAAAACCCAAAGGTCGTAAAGTCATGGGTGCCTGGATTTCTTTCATGGGAACAAAATGGACATCAAGAAACACGTAGCCGGTAATGTGACTTTCGTTCACTACCGTAATGGAATGCTCTGGTACAAGACCTCCACTGGCATCGAGTTCCCTGTTCCCATTCGCGACACCGATGACGCGTTATTCCCGGCCGAGGCCAAGGGCATCACGTTCATGCGCTGGATTCGCCCGCACCTGGCGTACCTCGAACAGTCGGCCGCTGCGCGTCTGGCCCAGGTCAACGGCATATAATCTCCGTTTCTTGAACACTGCCACGAACGTGGTAGAGTGACGACATCGCCGGAAAATTACGGCACAGGAAGGGTGTAACGGGTTCGAATCCCGGCCAACGCGGAGATCATCCGGTTGAGCAGACCTACCCTTCCGGCGATATCGTTTTAATCAAGGACCGTCCCTATGTTCACTCTCATCGTTGCCGCCGTCGCTCTGTTCGCCGGTTGGAATCTCCCTCAGCCGCAGTGGGCCAAAGACCTGCAAGCCAAGGTCGTCGCCTTCGTCAAGTCGAAGTTCACGCCCACTCCGAAAGCCTAAGCCAGTAAGCTTGGATCAGTTTGTCAGGCTGAATGCAAAGAACCCCGAAGCGAGAGCTTCGGGGTTTTCTTATGCGCCAATGACCGACGCGATGTTCTCTTCCTTGAATTTGACGGCCTGGATGATACGTGCGTCCAGGGAACCATTGGCGACCAGAAAATAGACCATGATGGCGTCTGCCGTCTGCCCGATCCGACAAGCGCGGTCTTCGCACTGCTGGATCATGGCAGGAACCCAATCACCTTCAGCGAACGCCACGTCGGCCGCGCGTGTCAAGGTCAAGCCAACGCCAGCCGCATGAATGTTGCCGACGAAGACTCGGCAGCTCTCGTCCTCTTGAAACTTGTCGACCTGCGCCTGGCGCTTCATGACCGGCGTGCCGCCCCAGATCACGGCCGGATTGTAATCCGCCAGCGCCTCGGCGATCGCCTTGACCACGTCCGAGTGATAGGCGAAGACGATGATCTTCCCATTCGTCTCGGATGTCCCAGCCAGGAAGTCTTCGATCCAGGGGATGACGACCGATAGCTTGGCGATGCCTAGCTCGCGTCTCACCAGGGCGATTTCCTCGAACAAGACGGCGACTTGCGGAGGTGCCAGGCCTGCGACCGCAGCCGCATAGTCCATGTTGAGGTTCTTCCAGGACGGCTTCTCGGGATCGAAATCCTCGGCCGTCGAGTCGTAACCAATCCGAGTCAGGTAGTTGATGATCGAGGTGCCCTGCTCGGCTTCCATCTGATCGAGGGATTTGCCGGTGACGATCGATTCGTAGAGTTTGAGCTGCTGTGACAATTCGTCTTCACGCGCGACCAGGGCGCGGATTTCTGGACTATCGAGAGGCACGATGATCCGCGTCTTTGCGGGCAGCTCCGGCAGAACTTCACGCTTCAGACGGCGCACCATAAAGGCTTCGCGCAGCCGTCGGCCGAGCTGTTCCGAGTTTGAGCAGCCGCTGACATCGAGTCCGTAATTGGTGGTGTAGGCACTGCAATACTCATAGACGAAGTCCATGTAATCGCGGCCCAGCCCTCCAGGATCGAAAGCGTGTACCAGGGGCCAGAACTCGACTGGGCGTGACATCATCGGTGTTCCGGACAAGAACACGCGGCGATTGGCATCGATAGGATTGAAGAATTCTTTCTTCAGGTCCGGTAGGCTGGCGATATCGTAGAGCCGCTCCTTTTCTACCGGATCGGTCTCCATTCTCGCCGCCGCACGCGCGGCTGCACGCTTTTCCTTATGCTTGGCTTTTTGTGCTTTTGTGGGCGTCAGCGATCCGCCAAGCACAAACAGAGTGCGTTTGGACTTTTCATTCTTCAACGTATGGCATTCGTCGCAGACTAGAAGGTCCCACCAACCTTGATCCTTGATTTGACTTTCGAAGCGTTCCAGGATGTCGTAGTTGATGATGACGATGTCGGTGCCAGGCCAGAAATCCGGAATGGTCTCTACCATGCGGTAGCGCGGCTGCCCTTTTTGCTTGCCTGTCTTGAAGACGCCGACTTGCTCCCTGACGACGCGGCTGGCCTCGGCGATCCCGAAGGTCAAGTCAGGCATCATCCAACGATCGATCTCGCGGTACCAGTTGATCTTCAGCGATGCCGGGACAATGAAGAGCGCACGTTTGATCGATTCATCAGCATTCAACACGCCTATCGCTTGAATTGTCTTGCCGAGACCCGGCTCATCCGCGATCAGCGTGTCTTTACGCATCATGGCGTACTCGACGCCCGCCTGCTGGAACGGGAATCCCTTCTTTCCTGGTGGTGCGGGAAATTGGTATTCCGTCGCAGCGCGCCAGGAGTATTCGTAGCTGTGTTCTTGAACGCTGCGCTCGTATTCGTACTGGTCGCAAGCCCGTTGCGTCCAGTCGGCTTCGAGCAGACGAAGCGCGACTTCTTTACTGGCAGTTCGCCAGACTTTTTTCTGAAAGTGGAAAGTAAAACCAGCGCGCTTGATCTCATCTTTCTCAGAAAAATGGCCAAGGGCGACGTAATGGTTGTCGAAGAAATCAATCCGCATTGGGAGAATACAGGTCCGCGATCTTGAGCAATGCAGCTAGTTTTGACTGTAAATATTCAAAAGTGTCAGGAGCAACGACTTTCAGATTAGCCAGGTTTGTACCAATACCTCGGGACGGCCAAATTACGACGCCCCCTTTCTTGACGTGTTCAAACAGAACTTTCATATCATCATCGATGATGCGATTCTGTTGCTCCGTCTCCATCGGATGATCGCCGAAATAGTGATCAGGGCTGTATTTCGTGCACACCCCGACTGCGTTCGGTTCCTTGCGCAGGTGCATTGCCAGGCCGCCGTATCCATAGCGCTTGACATTATCCCCGAACACGTAGAGGACGCTTGGATTTCGCCGAGCGTCCTCACGATCGATATGTTTTTGGAAGATGACCGGCATTACAGTCCCAGGAGAGCCCGAAGCTTTCGCTGAAGGTCTTTTTCGCCGCGCTTCTGCCCTTGTTCGTGACCCGTCAGATAGCCACGCACGATCGCCGAGCACGCCACATTGTCGAAGAAAATGGGCGCAGAAAAAATGCTGTCCCACATGTTCTCGCCCATCTGTAGAGCGATCAAGGTGGTCTCTTCGTCACGCCTCACTTCGAAGGTGAAATCCCCTAGAGACAGGTACTCGGTTTTCATTGCGTGTTCTCCAGTCGGGCCAGCATCCGATTTTGCAGCTCGGCGGCAGCCAGCGGCAGCAGGGGCGATACTTCGCCAAGGAAATCCGTCGGATCGTCGTTCGGGAACAGACGGGCAAACATTTGCGCCACTTCCGTTTCCTCGGCGTAATTCAGGTGGGCCACATGATCGATCCGGCCTGGGCGCAGAAGAGCCTTGTCGAGCTTGTCAGGCGTGTTCGAGGTGATGAACAGCAGACGGCCTTCCTTGGCGGCAATGCCGTCCACGGCGTTCAGGAGGCCCGACAGGGTCACACCCTTGTCAGGTTCCTTGTCCTGTGTCTCGAAGCCTTCAGCCAGCCGATCGGCGACGATCTTATAGGAATCGATGTCTTCGATGACGACGAAGTTTGGCCCAGCCTCGTTGATCGCCTTCAGCAGCTCGCCATCGTTCTTGATGGATGCCAGATTGATCAGGTAGACGGACTTGTCGTAGTGGCTCGCCAGGGCAAAGATGAAGGATGTCTTTCCGGTGCCAGGAGGGCCATCCAGGAAATAGCCTCGGCGGAACGGAATCGAATTCTGGTTGTACCAGCTCTGACGGCTGTAGAACTTATCAATGTCGGCGACCATGTCATCCTTGATCGTCGGATTGATATAGATCGTGTCGAGAGAACGCTTCTGGCGACGCTCGATCAGGCGGTAGTCCCACTCGTGCCAGGCGTAGACGGCGCAGGTCGTCGTATCGTGCTGAATGGTCTTGATCTCGTTCAAAACCTCAGCAAGAACTTTCTGACTGCGGCCGAACGATGTCAGCGAGATTGTCTGCTTGCGGCGCGTGTTCTCGAAGTCGACCTTGCTTGTGGTGGATTCCTCCACCTTCTTATTGACAAGCATGATCTGGCCATTGCGGCGCAGGATGTGCATCCCAACGCCAGGCGTGAGCTTGTAGTCGCTACCATCGGATTTGGCCAAAGGAGTAGGGGTGTCGCGTTCGACCGGTACAGCGGTCACGCTAAAGCGCCGGGAGAAGCGGACATCAGTGTTCTGGGCGAGCCACAGCTCGAACCGAGGGAATAGTACGTCCTCGGAATAAATCAGCATCGTCGTGCTGAATTGGCTGCGGAGGAAATTGAACAGCTTGACGGGGATATCGCGGAGCTGAACGACAGCCCAACCCACTACCCCCATGACTAAACCACCAGCGAACAGGGGATTTGATTTCAGCAGGTCTGTGAGGAAGTGCAACATGAAATACCAGGTTCTATATGAGGACTCCAGTGTTAAAATGGTTAACGACCGGTGTCAAGATATAGTAAAGATAGTCTGGTATTTTATAAGGGGATCATAAATCCCGGCGACGCGCCTCGCGTTCAAGCGCCATTTCGATCATCGTTTCGAGGACGATCGCAGGGATGTCGTACTTCTTGTCCATCGCCTGAACGTCCTCGATTCGATAGACGAATTTGTCGCGTCCGCAGCCCAGAAGAACGTTCTTCAGCTCTGACCAGGTGACCTCGATATCCATGTGACCATGGTCGCTGATACGCTCCTGAAGGCGTTTGAAGACCTTCTTCTGATGCGGCGACAAGAACTTAGAGATCGCCAAGGTCGAACTCCTTATAGCGGCACGTCTTGGCGAACTGCGGATCGGTCGATCGCCAATTCTCTTGCAGAACCGCGTAGCTCTCGATCTCTTCAGGCGTCGCTTTCGCCATGATGGCTGCCACCATTGCGTCGGTCTGCGGTCGACGCAGGCGAGTATATACCGATATGGAGGCGCGGATATACCGCTCTGCCAGCTCTTCCCGCGTCGGCGGTGGTGGCGGAGGCGGAGGCTCGTTGGCCTTGACCCAGGCTTTGCAGTCCTTGATCATCTTATCCACGAGAACAAAGAAATATTCGTCCTCGGGATCAGCTTTGGCGAACCCCCGGATGATGGCTGCGGCCGTCGTGTCAGTCATCGGATTGGCCGCGCGAGGTCGACGGAATGCCCAGCTTGCGCATCCGGGAATAGAGCCCAGACGTGGTCAGTCCAAGGTGAGCCGCCGCGTCCTTGCGGTACTGGAAGCACGCCAGGACACGGAGCAGTTGTTCACGCTCACGCTGATGCTTTTCCACCATCTCCGGTGTTTGGTCAGGCTTTCGCTTGTGCGACAGGAGTTCCGGCGCGTTATCCGAGAGGATTTGCGAGACGCGCATACGGGAAATGCCGAAGAGGATTGCCATCTTGTTGGGAGTGCCGCCCCGTCGAATACCATCGATGAGTTCGGCAACGTTTACAGAGCTATGCCGTGGCAAAGAGTTCTCCTTGGGTTGTCTCGGTATATACGGCGCGAGCCAGTACGGTTTGCTGCTTCTCGTCGTCTTGCTTGGTGATGGTGGCGCGGATCGCGTAGCGCTTACCGGCCTCCGGGTTATGCTCCTTGGCGGAGAAGTGGACGCAGGTCTCACCCTTATCCGTCAGGATGACGATGACCGTCTTCGGACCGAAATCGGTCTCGTATGGGGTCGTTCGGACGATCGTGCCGACGAAATCGACGCGTTGGTCCTTAACGCCTTCAGCCATACGCTTCTGGACGGCCTTCTCTTCTTTAGGCTTCGTCTCACGACGACCAACGAAGAGGCCGATACCCGCAATGATTATGTTGCGGCGCTTGAGACGCACAGAGCGCATCTCCAGGGCGATTTGAACGTCGGCCCAAAAGTTGCCGCGTTGGTTGAAGACGTAGTCGGCAAGAGCCAACTTGTCCAGCGGTTCAGGAGCCGGGGCTTCGCGATACCACCGACGGATGTCCTTGTAGAAGGTACTGCGGCCGTAGTCGCGCGCACCGTACAGGGCGTCGATATCATCAAGGAAATCGCCCTTGATGTCCTTCGAATAGCCGCCGTAGCGCTTGGCAACGCGGTAGGCCGTCATCACCAGATATTCCATGTCCATCATGCGCGGCGCACGCGGACCGAAATACTCGGCATCGCTTTCGCGCTCGTTCAGGAACTCATAGAAGACGGCATGGCGCGCCAGGATATCCGACGGGTCGAGGCCGAGGTAATCCATCGAACACTGACGACCGATAAGCACACGTTCGCCTTCTTCCGTTTCGCACAGGAAGGTAGCGTTGCGCTGGCGGCTCTTCTGGCAGTGATCGCAATCACTCCAGCGACCCAGGAATGGTTCCAGGTCGGCTTCGGTGTGCCCGTCGAACGCATAACGGTAGACCTGCTCGCCATCCTCCGCGCGCTCGAAGCTACCGATGAGCTTCGCCTTCTTGCCGGACATGGGCGGTGTCTCAAGCGTGAGCTTGATGACACGATCCATCTTGCCAGGCTTCCAGTAGGATTCGACTTCGCTGACTTGCTTGGAGATGATGTCCAAGGATTGACCGAACTTCGCCAGACGCTTATTCAAGCGCTTGGCAAGAGCTTCGACTTCTTCATCCTGACCGTCATCGCAGAGCAGCGTGAAACGGATACGGCCGTTTTCGAGCGTCACCTTGTCGCCCACACGCGCGTGCGCATGAGGGATAGGATCGATGCCGTCGTCGGGATCATATTCGTAGTCGTCGGAGGCTTGGGCCATGGGATATCCGATTAGCGCAGAGCGTAGTGGGGGCCGACGCAGCCAGCGTCAGCGAAATCCTGGACGGTCGCGTCCCAGACCAGGCCATGGGACTTGGACATGGCGAACATGTGGTCGACGGTGAAATGCGAGGGATCGACCGCCTTGCCGCAGAAGGCGACGGTGTTGGAGCCGTCGGTGTCCTTGATCGGGAACATGAACATGGTCGTGACGACGACCGTTTGCCCACGAGCCTGCGACATCGTGTTTTCGGTGTTGAGGGTGATCTGTTCGAGCGTCGACGCCGGAACGTAGGGAAGCTGCGCTTGAGCCTTCGCGGCGTCGCGCTGGGCGACATAGGCTTTCGCTTCGGCGCGGGCCTTGTTTTGCTCGGCAGCGTACTTCGGGTTCGGCGACATCATCGCGGCCCAGGCGTTGGGATCATGCGAGCAGTCGAGCTTCGTGCATTCGGCGGACGCCGAACCGGCAATCAGGGCGATGGCGGAAACCATCAAAACAGTAGCGAAACGCATTTTACATTCCTTCGTTTTGGTTACAGCCATTTAGGCGATGATCCAGTTGTAAAGGAATGCGAACGTTTTGTCAACGGTGTAAAGGAATGTTTTCGCCTATTGCCCGAATAAAATCCACATGTATATGAAAATCATAAAATAAACAAAGGCTTTCTCGCCTGGAGAAAGCCTCAGTGGAACCAGCGATAAATGCCGATCAACGAAATCAGCAGGAAAACGGACTGCATGACGAACAGGGCGTAAGCTTGACGCTTCCATCCCCACCAGGCTAGGGCGAGTTCCGAAGCGGCATAGGGAAACCACCCGAACTTGGAAAAGCCCATGTTCGCCGCCACCATTCCGCATCCCAAAATGCCGAGGGCGGCGGCGATCCATTCCACCTTGTCGAAGTGTTCGTGCTTGTCGATCATCACGCAGTCCTTGCATGGTCAGCTCTTGGGGAAGAAGCTGGACGTGTCGCCTTCTCGGTGATCACGGATAATAGCACCGTTCAACACCCAAGTCTCGACCGCGTCAATCGCATTCTCGCGATCAGGGAAGTCGGATGTGACGATCTGACTCGACGCCCGATCGACGCCTCGCCAAATCATCACATCGCTGCCCCATGCAGCGACAAAGGCGACGTTTCGGCCGCCGAGTCGCAGCAGATCACCTTCCCAGACGTAGCCTTGTTCAGATAGACGCGGGTTCGAGCACGGCTTCCGCAGTACGGAGAGTAGTGATTGAATGGTAAGGGACAAAGGGTTGGTCCTTCGAAACATAGAGCGGATGGCGCGGCGCACCGGCCTTGGTGTAACCGAGGCAGACGGCTTTAACACCGCGACGTTCCACCTTCTCTGCAAAGAGAGTGCCAACGCCAGCAGCCGCCTTGTGCGAGCCCCAGGCGCAGACGATTGGAGTGCCAGCGTCAAGCGCCTTGCGAATGAGCTGATCCTGCCAGAGGACGTTGTATTCGCCTTCGCGGTCGACCGACGAGTCCAGGAGAATTTCCGGATCGGTGGCGCGGATGGCGAAGAGATTCACGACCGTGATACCACCGTAGCCGTCGCGGCGAGCATAACCGATGCAGCGCCGGATTGTAGGGTCATCGACCGCCGAGTCTGCGGTCGACGGGTTGAGCATGACGAAGGTCAGGCTGGGCTTCGTCGAATCCCAGACACGAGAGAGCGTATAGCGGTACTTGCCGCAATCCGAGATGAAAGCGCCCTTGATGACTTCAGTCATTCGACTTACTCGCGACCGGCGCGACTTCAACAGTCGGCGGATAGGTAGTCGTGCCCTTGTTGGCGATGCCCCAGCCAAAGGCAAACGGCCAGATCAAGGCGACGACGATATAAGCGATCGTGCGCATGATGAAGAGACCGACCGACGAAGTGGTTGCCTTTTCTTCCGGCGTATCGGGATCAGAAAGGACAGCGACCGAGATGAGGATACCTGCCAAGATGTAGCAGGTCAGGAAGCCGAGGATAAAGGACCACATTAGCAGTCACCTTTCGTGAGATGGTCTTTGACGGAAGCGCCGTCGATTTGACCGGGGAATTTCGCGTTCAATTGCTTCATGATCGGCCCGATCGACTTGATGCTGACTTCCGAATCGGTAGCATACGCAGCTTCTCGGATTTCACGCTTCAAGGTCTCGTCGTCGAGCTTTTCAGGAAGGAATGCCTTCAGGAGACTGATCTGGGTAGTCAGTTGATCGTGATAGGGCGTTCCTGCTGGAATGGGTGGCGATTTATCGTTCCCAGCCAGCGTGTTTTCGAGCGACTTCGTAGTCGTTCGCAAAATTTGGTCGGCATCATCGTCAGTCGCCTGGCGACCATAGGTGAATCCATCCGCCGTCTTGATCTTGGCGGACTTGGCGGTGTTGGTGATTTCGGACGAGATCATCGCCAGAAAGGCGGCGTTCTTGTCCTTGCTTTTGCGCGCCGTCAGGACGGCAGCTTGGAATGTGGTCAGGAGACCCATGATGTTTCCTTACAGAGTGCGCTTGTCGCCGTGCCACACGATCACGACACCCATACGGGGAATGCCGGTGTTGTAGCGGCCGAAGTAGCGCACGGTGGCAACCGTTTGGCTGGCAGGGTTTCCCAGCAAGTCCTTATTGAACTGCGAGTAGCCACCCTTGATACCAGCCTCGAAGAGATCATCCGTGAGGTCATTACGAAGAACGGCCTTCTTGGCGTAGGCGGCGTAATTGCCTTTGCCCGGCAGAATGTCGACGACCGTGAATTCGCCGTCGTCGAACTCCTTGATCTTCATAACTTGCCACGAACGCTTCTGGACATATTCGCCGAGATTCGAGCGACCGATACCGCCTTCATAGCCAAGTTCCAGGCTATTCGACATCAGTTCATCGATGTGATCCGCGTCTCGCACGGGGACAGTCTCGGCGATGTGCAGCATGTCACCCAGCGACGGATTATCCGCCAGATCGGCTTGCAACAGTTCGAAGCGGCCATCGAAATCCAGATCGCGAGCGTGCGGCGCAGGATAGTCGTACATGTGGTATTGCGCCATCTTCCGAGCGAAGGCGTACTGCTCTTCGGTGATGTTCTTCTGCTTCTTCAGGATCGATTGAAGTTGCTGGAAGTTGTCCTTCAGATCGTGATGGTACAGCTCGCCATGGAGAACGCCGTCGGGGTACTTGTCGAAGTACGGTTGCAGCGCTTCCATGATGTGAGGGACCGAAACGATCGGCTGACCTTCACGCGAGGTCAAGCCAGATGCCTGAGCGATACAGCAGAAGCCATCGAACTTGTGCTGATAACGGATGCCGGTATCGCCTTCGAACTTCGGCTTATAGCCAGCCTTCGTCAGACGCGCAACCGCGCCGTCGAACTTGCAGTCCTTGTACTTCTCAGCGAGCATGGGCTTGAAGAAGCGCGCGTCGCCCTTCGCGGCTTCCGGCGTCTCGAAATACTCGCGCTTGAGCTGGTAAGTGTAGCCGGAGTTGACCTCGAAAGTGGCCTGTTCCACATCGGAGCGCTTTTGCTTGCCGACACAGGTAGTCCATTCCGATGCCGTCAGCGCGCCGCCGTCGAGCCCGGCAACAGTGCGATGCTTGTCGCCTTGTTGCTCCATATACCAAACGCGCAAGCCGCCCTTGGAGTCGAACTTGTAGAGCGAGCGACCCGTGACGATCACATCGTCGATAGCTTCAGCAGTGATCTCCATGCTGCGCTCCTTACTTGCGACGCCAGGCCGGGACCGATTGCTTAAACCGCATATTCAGGCGGTTCAGAGCATTCTCGATCGCAGTGATGTCGTCGACATTGGTCACGCTTTCCGAATCCGGAAACTTGATAGCGTCGATCTGGGTGATCAGGTCCGAGCGCGTGCCGGGGTCCATACGGGTAGGTTGAGTCATGTTGTTTCTTTCCACCATTTGATTTCGTATGATCCGTCGTGCTCAATGGTCACGTCAGCGACGGGGATATTCTTCTTGTGCGCCCGAGTCATCATGTCGAACGTCCCGCCACCGCCTGGGAAACCCAGACACATGGCGATACCGGGGTTCTCGTCGAGCATCCGCTGATTACGGTGGAAGGGTGCTGAAGTAGCACTGCCATCCTTGGCATCATCGATCGCAACGACACATTCGATGTGTCCACGTGCCTTAGCCCATTGGCCGCTCCAGGTATCGACCCAGACTGCGCCCCCGTGAACGACCACAATGTTCTCGCCCTTATGGAAGGACGCAATATGGTCCATCACAGCGAACACACGCGACTTCGACAGGTTCCGCCCGACGCGGCCTCCGCAAACAAGGATGACCGTGTACTGGGATTTAGTCGGCGTCATCGTCGATCTGCACGTTCATCATGGCAGGCTCGCCGAGCGTATAGAGCGTGTTGCGGGTCTCAGCAGTCCGCTTTTCATAATCGATCTTCAGGACAGAAGACGTGCGGATGCCCACCTCATCTCCGAGCTTAGGGTGTCCACTGACGGTCCCGTGGAGACAGTTCCAGGCTTCGTTATAAAACCAGTTTTCGAGATGGGCGGTTTGTTTCGTCATGTTCTATCCTTATGGAATTTTTATATTAACCGAATGTTAACCTGTCAAGCTCTATCTATAGGGCGAGAACCATTCGTAGATGCGATGTCGACCAGCCATCTTGAGAGGCAGTTCAGAATCCTTAGGAGGCACAGTCACCCATTCGTCTGTCTCAGGATCAACGACGTAGCTGTCGCCGATACCCAGGAGTGAATGAGAAGGCTTCCACATTGGCTTCATTGCGGTGAAACCCTCGTAACATTCCTGGCAATAGAAATTACCGTCGAGCGCTTTACCGCCGCAATCCAAACGAGCTTGTCCGTGATAGCACATGGAGCAGCTAAACCACCAGCCATCCTCAAAAAGCTGCTCTTGACTTGGGCCGTTCGGATATAAATCGTCATACTGAGCGGCACGTTGGCAGCGCACATCCTGGAATTCTTGCCCCAGGTGCAAAGCCCCGTAGTTTTGAGCCGTGGCACGATGTGTCGCGTACAAAATGACGGACGTGCCTTCACAATCCTCTTTGATCTGGTAGGCGAGTGGTTTAGCGCTCATCTTGGTCTCCGCCATTAAGCAGGCGCGCATGTTCAAACAGATTTTTAGGCTCGCTCGAAGATGGCGATTTCCAGGCAGATGATTTGCGCCCTATTTGAACCAGAGCACCATCACCCAGATATTCGGCTAGGGCCAACAATTCGATCCCAGTCTGGGTAGGCTCATAGCCGTAGGAAGCTCTGTAGCGTCCCATAAGAGTCGAGTGCTCTCGCACCATCCCGTTTCTCGCCATGCTCTCCAGCGCAGCCCTGACAGTCGAATAGGCTATATCCATAGCGTCGGTTAGCTCGTAGGCGTTTGTCGCTAGTGGGTCACCGTCAAGTTTCTTCTTGAGCCAGATTTTCCACAGCATCTTGAAGATAGGTACATGTGGCAGCGATAGGCGCACAGGTTCATGATTCTGGCGACGCAGAACCATGAAATCCCGTCGGTGGTCTGTGCCCGCTTTCGACAATGCCGATCCAGCGCGCATCCCCGAGAATGCGCTTGGGGTAGCCTCAGGAACAAGACGGCGCGCTTCAGCCACTGATCATCACCAGCTTAGGCGCTTTACCTCGTTCTCGGACAATCTTACACTTGATACCTTCAGCGGTCAGCTTAGCGTACAGTTTATCGATAGAAGGTTGATGAGACCCGCGCCGGGACTTGGCCTTCTTAGGCTGGTACTCAACCGCTTCCGGCGCGCTGACAGCATAGTTGTTGATGCCAGACGCCATCGTGATCGCGGTATTGTAGTCCATGTTTTGGGTCCCCGTATAAGTACCAGATTGCATTAAGCAGCGACCACACTGCTTTCGAGCGGCAGAAGACCATAAGTCAGGCCTTCCGAATTGAAGGAAGTCTTCACCATGTACTCGACACCTTCGACAAGGAAGACTCGACCATCCAACGTATGGAGACGCTTCGGGAAGCGGCTCTTCTTTTGGTCATCGTTGTTGCCGTCAATGATATCCAGGCCCAGGTCGATCGCGTGTTGGAACAGGTTCGTGATCGAGACCGATTCGAAGCCGAACCGATTGAGCCATTCACGGATGAAGGCCTTGTTTGCGGTTTCGTCCATGTCTCCGCCCGAGAAGCGACGATTGTTCAGGAACCCTTCGATACCTGCGGCCTGAAGAACACCACCGACCTTCGCACCCCAGTCTTCAAACGTCACGAGCTTGCGTTCAGTGAACAACGGGCAATCGATATCGATCCAGTATTGGATCAGCGTCAGAATGCAGTTGACGATCTTTGCGCGGTTCTCGGCGATCCAGCCAGGGAAATCCTTGTGGGTGTAGTTGATCGTCTGAATGTCAGCGGCCTTACGGTTGAGCCTAATCCAGCAGATACGACGATCCATTTCAGCGCCGATGAACGGGTTGTTGCCCGTCGCTGTCCAGCCGAACATGTTCGGGCGCGAAACGTTCCGAGTAGAGCCCAGAACACGCCCAGCGATCTTCGTCGAAGTCAGCGATTGGAGCAGGACGCGGTTGTTGAATTCCTTCACGTCATCGAAGAACAAGTGAGACCGTGTTTCGATGATGGCAGCCAGAAGCGCTTTCTGCATCTCTTCTTCGTTTTGAGAATAGCGCATGGGTGCGCTATCTTCGCCGTCGAAGATCAGCATAGGCAGACGACCCAACATGGTGCCCCCGGTACCAGGCGTAGGCTTGGCCACGAAAAAGACCGGCGTCACGCCCTTGATCATACGACGCATGAACGGCGTGATGAGCATGGCGAGAGCATTCGCCTCAGAAGGCTCGCGGCGTTCGATGCCGTCAGTGTCATAGTCCAGGAACGGGAAATCGACCAAAAGCTCTTGCGTCAGGAAGCGTACAGCCTCTTCGACCTCGTCGGCCGTCGGCTGGATAGGCACTTCCACTTCAAAGCCAGTGTTCGCCATGAGAATGTTCAATTCCTCATAGTATCCCGGCTGAACGATCAGATCGCCTGTTGCCGTGAACAGCGGCGTGTAGATGACTTCAGGCGACTGTGTGACTTCAGTATAGAGCTGCTCATAGACGTGGTCCGCAACTTCACGCGGCACAGGCGCGCGGCTTCCATCATTGTTGTCGTTACGACGCACGAAGGTTACACGGTTGTTCAGTTCCGACCACAGAGTACGGTTCGTCAGTTCTTCGAAGCTGATACGACCAGTCAAAGCATCCCGTGACAAACGCACAGGCTTGTCCTGCACGCACGAGAACGTCGGCTCACCGTTTGCGCGGTTCGTGCGCTTCAGGGATTCGAAGCACATGTCAAAGGCTTCGTCGAAGTGGAATTCACCTTGGAACGAAAAGACAGATCGGCCCTTAGGGTCCTTGATGTCACCGTTCTGGTTGCTCTCCTGGTTGATCTTCGCGCGCATAGACTTCAAAATGCGGGTCAGGTTAGCTTGCGTGAGCCCGACCTTTTTCTTGATGTCCGCTTCAGCACGTTGTGCCGCGCGCCCGGTGAGGTCCGCTTGGAGATAAGCACGAATGGCTTCATCGATCTCGTCGTCCGTGCTATCGGCCGTGAGATTGTCGATGAGCTTCTCGTACTCAGCTCGCGCGTCATCCTGGACGGCGATCTTCACCGATTCCGACGGTGTTGCAGACTCCTCGGGAGCCGCCGCGTTGTAGACTGGGTCTTCCAGAACTTCTTCGCCGAACCAGCCATCGGTGATCATCTTGCCGAGGAAGTCCAGTCCGGTCTTTCCATGGCAGCTATCGTGCTGGCAGCGAATGGTGAAGAAATCCGATACGCCGTCGCCAGCGTTCACGGCAAAGCAGCCCCGATCGTCAGGATTGCCCGGATCAGAATGGTCTTCGTCGAACGGGCATTCGATGTCCATCTTCGTTGCGCCGTCGGCACGGATTTTCTCCGGCGCATGATCGCGAATCACGTCCGCGACCTGGAAGCCGTGCCCGCTCTTCATGGACCAACGCCCGAGCTTACGCCCAGCCTCGGTTTGCGACTTCGATTTGCCCTTACCGGTTTCCGGCTTGGTCACTTCCTGCGCGAGAGCTTCTTCCCAAGACGCAGGCGCAACCGGAGCTTCGTCAAGCGCGAGCGACTTGTAGTTCAACAGCGGGCCGCCGTGAATCGTAGTTTCATGCGGCGCACCAGCCGCGTGACGCGGGAAGTAGAATAGACGCGAGGGGTCGGTGGCCGAGTTATCCATCGGCAGATCGCCCATGAACCGCGCCAGCGCTTTACAGATTTTGCCCCAGACAGCGATGCCTTCACGGTGCGTGTCGGTGCCAGCTTCCGAAGGTCGGAAAGGCTCTTCCAGGGGCACAACGATCCGGTGCTTTTCCATGGGCGCGTGCTCAACGATCGCATGGATGCCTTGCTCTTCGTGGCGGTCACCAACGTAGACAGCGCTTTCCAGGATGCGGCGATCCCACTTCGATTCTTCACGCAGGAAGGTTCGAACGGATTCGGTGGTCAAGGTCGTGGGCAGCTTGTTCTTCTTCAGCCACTTCGTGATCTTGTCCTTATTGAACTTGGACTCGGTCTTGCGGTGCGAGAACGTCGTGTAGCGTACAGCGAGGCAACCGAGCTTACGCAGCGCCTCGTCGACTTCTACGCCCGGCATACCCACGTCGATATCGAGACCGATCGCATAACAGGCTTCGATAGCGGTGGCGATACGACGCTTACCAATGATCTTGGCGAGGACGAACGACAAGCCGTCCTTCGTCTTGCCTTCCGGATGGCGCGAGAGAACCGTCACGAGCTTGGCGACGGTCATCGACTCGTCGTTCTTCCAATCCGTCGACATAGCGTTACGACCCGTGGCGATAACGATCGGCACGTTGTAATAAGGGTCGTCCAATTCGAGTTCCGACAGCAGCCGCGCGTCGCCGAACGTGCCAAAGTCCTCGCCCTCCCAGGGCGGTGCGTCCGCCACCGCTGAAACAGCCGCCGAGTCGGGGCCGAACGATGCCAGGATAGTTTCGACGGGATAATAGATTTCGGGGTCGTAGTGGAGAAGCGTCCAATAGGAGTTGGGCGTGCCAGGCAGCGGCACATACTCCGAAAGAGCGCATCCGGCTGCCCAGAAGCGTTCGCTGAATTCGGCCCCTTTGACAGGAGCCTCAAGTGCATAGTAAAGATAGGTTTCGTGTTCGCAGTTCAGAACGACAGTCGGCCGCAGAGTCATGTCCTGCCATTCGTCAGGCTGCATGTTTTCTACCAGCGTGTGGTAGAAGGCGACGTTATCTTCAGGTGTTTCGGCACAGACGCCAATACCGCCTTCGTTCGCGGCCAAGAAATTGTTGATTTCTTCGGCGGTGCTGACCGTTACATCCTCGTCGGCAGACGCCATCTTGATGGAATCATCCGGAAGCGCGGCAAATAGGGTGGACAGGAAATCAATCGGATCAGCCATGCGTCGTCGGGTTCTTATTTTTAAGATCGGGGATCGGTTGGTCTGCACCTTTTACTAAATCTTTATGGATGTCAAGAAAGGGTTAACGCTTTCTTTACAAAATAACCGCGATACGCAAAAGGGCGGTCCAACGCTTGGGCCGCCCTTAAAACAATGGATTATCAAATGGTTGTGTTACCAGGCTTCCTCAACCAGGCGATGTTGGTGCGGGCTCGGTTCGATATAGGTCGCGGTGGTGTCAAGGAACGCGTGTCCCGCCAGGTCCTGCACGTCGCGCAGCGAACAGTTCTTGGTGTTCGCCTTACGGCACCAAACCGTGATGGCAGTCCGTCGTCCGCTGTGGCCTGAGCAGCCATCGTACTTCACGGACTTATAGAGACGCGTGAAATACTGAGAGACTGTGTTCGGGCGCACGCCGCCGGGCTTCCAGTCGGGGTCGGGAATCATCTTCTGTCCCCCGGTCTCCTTGTCGATGATGGGCTCGCCACGTTTGGTGAAGGCCGGGACCTTCGGGTGAACGTTATTGTGCAGCGCGTAGAAGACGAACTCATCTTCGGGGCGGCGCGCGCGCAAACGACGTAGGGCGTCTTGCAGATCGGTGGGCATGGGTATGTCGCGCTCGACATTGCGCTTCGACACGTCGCTGGTGACGCGTAAGACAGAGCCGACCTTGCCCTGGGCATCGAGGATGTTGTTGCGCCAGCGGAGTTTCGCAATTTCGCCCGGCCGCAAGCCGCATCGGAAGCTGATCTTGATCGTCACTTCGTCTCGCAGGGGATGTTCACCCTTTGCGACGACCTTGAGGAGATGGGTGTATTGATCCTTCTCCAGGATTTTAGCGTGCTTGACCGCCATGGCTAACCTTCGTCATTATCCAGTCACGAAAGACTGCTTATAGTGACTATATAGTCTCCTGGGTGCGCCTTGGCAAGCGCTTTATTTCTGGTAGCGTTTCCCGCGCCCACGACCATCACGGGTCAACGATTGGGCAGGCTGAACCCCGGCGCTACCATCCCCGAACTGACGACGACGGGACGCCTTGCACGCGGCAAGAGCCTTTCTCATCAGTTCCCGATCATCGCCAATGGTCTTTTTCCAGTTACCCTGGAACAGCGCCATAGCGCGGGCCACGTCCGCCTTAATCTTGGTTTCATAGACAGGGATATCCTCGTGGACGATCTGGGTCCACGTGTTTTTGCGTTGACCCTGGGCATTATAGCCAGGGCGGATGATCCTAAATGTCTCGCCGCACATGATAAAGACGCCGATCTGATGCGCCTCGATCGCGCCCCCATATAAAGAGACAGCGGTCAATGCAGCACACGATCCACAACAACAAGTTTGCCAGTCGTCTTTTTGTTCAGGAAGAAGTTGGCTGCACCTGCCCAGAATTCGGCTTCGGCGTGCATGGAAAACAAAGACGAATTGCGTAGCTCCGGATCATCCTTCATGAGGCGACCATAGAACTGGGCTCGCAAATCCATGAAATAGAGTGCCGACGTTACCTTGGACAGGTCATCGCTAGACGCCCAGTCCTCGAAGGGGACTGGCAGCTCTACGTTAAACATGACCGGAGAGATGTTATTCGACTTGCAGATGTATTCAGATTTGCCGCGATTGGAAATCTTGTTGTGGTAATCTTCATCCGGAGCCGGATCGTTTATGATGGCTCCGTGGACAAGTCCGTATCGGTGGTGGAATTCGAGGGGTCGGCGGACTGCGGGGCGTGAATCGGACATGTCTTCTTATAATACCAGATACTCTTTCCAGACTTCGCGTAAAAGACCACGAAATCAGAATCGGGCGAACCTTTAATCAAACACGTACAACCGTCCTCTCCATGCGGAATGAACGGCACACCTAACTTGATGACTTTTGCAGTGATTTTATCGGTGTCGGCGACCATACCGCGATGATACGGTTGGTCGCCGCTTTGTCAAGAAATGGGCCTAAATCAGGCCGTGCTTTCGCATGAAGACGAACGCCAGGACGGCGATCGTGCCGCCGCCCAGAAGAGCGAAAAAGCGGGAGGCGGAGAAGACATTGGTCATGTCGACCCAAAATTCCTTGGAGTAGAGTTGGCGCATTGAATTCCTTTATTTTATCTTAAGTTGCAAAGAACGGCATTCCTTTACAAATAGCTCGAAAAGGCGAGTTAGTCAAATCCTATTTTGCTGCTTGACAATTATTTCGGCCGCTGCCTATATCGGCTGGAAATAAAAATCCCATAAAGGAACCTGCATGATTTCTAAAGCTTCGGTAACCCTGGCTTCTTCGGCGTCTGCGAAGTTGCGGGAATTGCAGGCTCAAGCGAAAAGCGCCGCTGAGTCTGAGCTGGCTGTCTTCGTCGAGCAAGCCGCTCGCGTCGCCTCCGAAGCCGCTGATCTGGGTTCGATCGACATCTATAGTAAGGCGCGTCGCGAATCTCTGTCTCGCATTGCCAATTTCCTGGCTGGCGAGATGGCTCTTCTCCAGCCGATGAAGTCGGCTTCCACCACCGAGGTAAAGGTCGCTGCATAATGTCCATGGTACTCGCTGCGGAGCAGGAAACCGTCCCTTTGCACTTCGGTACCATGAAAGCCCTTTTCGCTGATACTCTTGATCTGCTCACGCAGCTCGCCAGTGATGAAGGCGATACTCCCCAAAACGCGTATGAGCGCTTGCGCACTTTGCGGGCCTCTGCCAATATCCAGCGTGACTGTATTCTGGATGTATTCCCCTCGTATGCGAGCATTTAATGGCCCAGCCTTATCCTTTCCTCGGTTTCTCTAACGTCTTCCGCGCGCCTCCGGGCCTGGAGGGTGAAGTCGGCTCTTGCCCGGCCTATGTCGGCGAGAACGAAATCATCACCTGCTGGGAACTGACCCCGGAAGAGCTGGAAGAAGTGAAGTCGACCGGCCTGGTCTGGCTTAGCTTCCTGTCGGAAGGTTTGGTGCCTCACAAGATCATGGGCGAAGCGCCTATGTACTACACCAATCCGCTGACCGGCGTCTCCGAGAAGTACCGAGCCGATGGCTCCTGCATGGTTGACGCGGCGATGGAATTCGCCCGCGTCGAGCACGAAGGTCAGAAGTACAGCAATGACCATCCCTACACCTATCACCTGGGTAAGGTCGTCAGCCGCTTGATCTATTTTGGCTGCGGCTGGGAAGAACAGGCGGCCGGATGGCTGCACGACTTCGTGGAAGATTGCCGCCCTGAAGAAACGCCGGAGGAGCGTCTTGCTCTGGTCCAGCGTTATTTCGGCGATGTCATCGCCAAGCTGGTCTGGTCGTGTACCGGCATCGGCGTGAACCGCAAGGCACGCAATGCTGATCAATACGAAAAGATCGCCGCCTATCCCCGCGCCGCCATCCTCAAGATGGCCGATCGGATCGAGAACATGCAGGCTTGCATCGACTTTATGAACGAGAGCAAGTCTGGTATGTACATCAAGGAAGCCCAAAGCTTCTTTGACCATGTGGGGATTCACGCCCCGCAAGTCATCCAAGACTATTTCTGGGACACGCATAAGCGTCTGTCCGAGACTTTCCATAAGGACCCCAAATGACCACCTATCGTCGAGTCAGCACGCCGGTTCAAGCCTGGCAATTCAACAACCAGCCGCAATCGGAATGGCCCGATTTCGTCAAGAACTATGAAGCGACCAATCCCCTGAACGGCCCGCAGCCGGTCGGCGTCCAGCTCGGCGTTCTGCTGATCCCGGCGCGCGGCGAAACCATCAAGGCATTGCCGCTGGACTGGGTCGTCATCGAAAACGGCGTCCTCCAGGTCTTCAAGAACGAAACCTTCTCGTCGAGCTTCGAAGCCATCGGCGACGAAACCGTTCATACGGCCGAATAATACAGACGAGGCCGGTAATTCCGGCCTCGTTTTCTTGACAAGCGTTAACCTTCTGTTAATGCTGTCCGATACACTTTCATTCTGGAGTTTTTCCTTTGCCGAATGCCCTCTCCGGTGCCGCTTCGATTGGTACCCCTGTCTTGCCGCCCGCTACCGCTGAATGGACCCTCGGCGAGGACGGCAAGAGCACTGTTTCCACGATCCTGGGCGGCAAAGCCGTCATCATCCGCAAGTTTCCCAAGACGGATGCCAGCAGCGGCCTGATGGGCGAATGGGACCTCCCGCACACTGATGAAGCCACTGAAGGCAAGCGTTACGGCCTGGTCACCAATCTCGGTGATTGTGGCAGCGTCGCCGTCGCTCAGAAGGCTTTCGAGCTGCGTATTCGCGAACACGTCAGCAAGTCCAATGCGGACCTCCACAGCGAACTGGTCGCAGCCGAGACCTCGGCGACGAACGAAGAAACCGCTGCTTCCGACCCGTTCTAAGTCGAATGTCGACCGCCTATTACGATCAAGCGCCCGAAGAAATTCGGGCGTTTTTTCATAAGTACGATGATGACGCCCTGGTCTATGATATGCTGTATGCGACGGGGCTGCATGAGATCGGCTGCCAGTACATGCCGGATTATTCCGAACGTATCGACCGGGCACGCGTGCGCCTTGATCGAGAACGCGCGCGTCGCATCATGACGCGCATGGATCGAGCCCACCCAGCCATCCGTCACCTATTCCACGAGTTCGAAGAGGCTATCGTCATCGATAGCCTCATCATGGCAGGATTGAATTATGAGGAAGCGCAGAGATTGCCTGATTTCCTTCAGCGAATAGCTGACGCCAGGCAACTAGCTACGAGTGCGGAGCGTCGCTCTCAGCTTGATCTTCTTCAGGGAAGAGCGGATACAACTTGATAGTCACGAAGCTGAATAGACCCAGATTGGCAATCGTGACCAAGGTGAAAATGGCGCTGAGAATGGGCTTGTCCATTTCCTTCAGCCACCCGGCGATGAACCCGTAAAGGCACGTGAGCGCGGCGATTGCCACCAGCGACGCAACGTCAACCGCTGTCTCTTTAACTTTTTGGCTGGTCATGGCTCTTCACAAAATACTTAATATTTGGTAAGCTCACATTAAGACAAGATCAAAAAGCTGTAAAGCTGAATTCGAGGTTAATGCGATGAATCCCGGCTATCATCTGACGGAAATTCCCAAGGGAAAGATTGGCGAGGCTTCGAAAATTCTCGAAGAAGCGCAGGAACTGATGGATGCCGACGCCCAGGGCGTTCGCGTCATGCAACTCGTCGAGCTGTCTGATCTCGTCGGCGCGATCGATCTCTACATGGAACGTAAGTTCGCCGATTTCTCGATCGACGATCTTCTGCAAATGAGCCGCGTGACTCGGAGGGCTTTCGAGAATGGACACCGCTGAGAGCTGGCTGCGTTTTTCCCATGCTCTTCGCTACTATGCGAAGCGCGGGTTCACCTACGTCGACGTACCGTGGGCGACCTCCAGGGACATGATGATGGTGACGTGCCCAGACGAGAAGTTCATCGTCACAAGCGATGTGGGTGATCTGGTAGGGTCGGCGGAACAATCACTGGTCGCCGAGTCGCTCGCCGGTCGCCTGGCACCAGGCCGCTATATGGCTATCACGCCTTGCTTCCGCAATGACGATGAAGATGCGCTGCACAAGCGCTATTTCATGAAGCTTGAACTGTTCGTCACGGACGCCACGGCACATGAAGACCTGATGAATCTCATCAGCGACTGCGCCACCTTCTTCGGTAAATGCGTGGACGAAGTCATTCCTCGCCGCGCGGACAAATCGAACCGTGTTGTCCTGAAAAAGTACGGCGAGACCTTTGACCTGGAGCTAGAAGGTGTCGAGCTGGGATCGTATGGCGTCCGATCGGTCGTTCACACCGGCCGCGTGCTGACCTGGCTTTTCGCGACTGGGCTGGCAGAACCGCGATTTACGAGAGCAGCGGAAATGGCAAAAGCCCTGACTTAGGTCAGGGCTTCCGTTTTATGTCTGGAGATGTTCTCGTTGATGAACCTCTCGATAAGCCCATCCAATTGATCTCGACGCTCTGCAAGAAGTCCTTGCATAGTCTTCAGAACATCGTCTGGGATAGGAGAATCTCCCGCCGCGTATCGACGCACGGTCCGATCATCTTTTCCGATTTGACGGGCCAGCTCTGATTGCCAGCGAGAACCGAAAATGGCTTGGGCGGCTTCGATAAAGAGGACAGTATTGCTCATATAGGTCTCACAGGCGTTCGAGTGCCTTTATAGCACCCCAATCGGAATCTGAAAAGTCAATTTTTGGGAAACGTCTGAATTCACAGCCCTTTTCGCCATCAGACCGCAGCACAATACTGCATAGGCTCGTGCCGCTGCTGATCTCGTAGAGATTTCCGAGCGAATCTATGTGGAAAGAAGCCTCAACGCGGCCGATCTGGGGCGCGATGAATACCCAGTCAAACCAACCGTCGGAAGAGTTCAGATAGCTGACGGCCGCGAGTGCCGACATGTCCTTGAACTTGGCGCGTGTGAACACGATTTTGATCGTGTCAGAAAGCGGGTCGTACTCGAAGAAGCCCTTACCACTTAGCCAAGTGTTCTTGTCGTCCTTGACGCAAAGAAGACCGTAGTCAAAGGATTCTGCTTGCTCAGACTTCATAGCCCTGGTGCCTCGTATAGCGCAGCCGTCGAGCGATGTCATTCGCGCTCACGGTGATACGTCCCAAATGACCTTTGTCTTGCAGGATATGTACCACGGCGTAGAGATCGGAAAGCTCTTGTTCGAGCTTATCGCGGTTAGATACAGGCCCGTCGTAGGGCCGGAACTCATAACCAGCGCGGATGCACTTCATAGCGCACTTGATGATCTCAGATGCTTCTTCAGCCAGCATCACAAGGAGTTCGACATCGCCCTTCGATAGATCAGACAAGTCGCCCAGGGCGGCTATCAGAGCGTGCCACTCGGGCGCGCCGTCGTTAGGTTGGTCGACCATTATCTGACCCTTTTCGCACCTTGAGGCAGCCTTGCGAGCATGTCCTCTTCGGTATAGTATGGCTTGGCCAGGTATGCGGCGCGCTCGTTATCTTCACGGTCCCGCAGTTCTCGCCGGTCCCGCTTCAAGGCGTCCAGTTGCCGTTGCGTGATCTTCGGGCGTGCCGAAAGGTCTTTGTACTCTTCTTCGGTGATCGCGAGCCAGCCAAGGCCAAGCTCCACTTCACCTTCAGCAGTCGTGACCTTGAAAGGCTTCTCATCCGTGAAGTGATACCGATTGGGTTCAGGTTTCTTCGGCATCTGACACCTCGGCGACGGAAATGATATGAGCGAACTGCGGCCTCGCCATGATCGAGCGGATGATTTCGTTGGCGACTTCCTGAAGCTCCGCCTCACTCAGTTTTTCGAGTTCGGCGATACGCTCAGGAGAAAAATCCCTGAAAATAGCGTCGGCGATGCGCATCACCTGCTGCATCGCGTCGACATCGATCTTAAGGCCTAAGGTAACGTTGCTCATTGTTCCGGCATGAACTGTAGCTGGTCAAGCCAGCGCTGAAGATAGTTGAACTTGTAGTCTTCGCGCTCAAGAATAGCTTCAAGATCGAAACCATCCCGAGTAAGGACTGTCAGATGGTGATGAACCTCACTCAGTGCCTGCCACAGCCGCCGACGATTGCTCACACCGGTCGAGGGTTCGACTTCATCAATACCCTGAATAAGCGTCCTACCAAGCACATTAGTGGCGATGGCCAGAACCTGCATAGTGTAGCCGGTTCCGACGGGGATGTTATGGTGGGATGGATAAAGCAAGCCTAAATCGAAAGCTTTTCGGACATGCGAAATCTGGCACCGAACATCAGCGATCTCGTGCCACAGATTGGTGAAATCTTGGGCGTCCGGGACTATCCCAGAATTGTATTGAGCCAGGACGTGCATAAGCTCACTGAATTCTTCGATCGCCTTCCCAAGTACGGCGATCTTGACGCGGTCCGTCTCAGGAATCCAAGGACTCGGATCGCCGTCGAATTTACGCTTTTCGTCTTCTTCAGACATGTTCAATCCTCTATGGCGGTGATCTCGCCGGTCTTGCAGAAATGGACGAAGCGAGGCCACAAAGGTTCAATCGAGATCATGTCGTTTTCGAGCACATCTTCCAGGAACTGGAGACGGTCGTAATGATCGTCGATCGCCCTAAGATTGGCGGCGAACTCTATAGCTTTCCACCCATCGATTTGAGGCCGCTCAGACACGAATCGCTCCAGAAGTCACTCCAGCCATGAGTGCCTTTATAGCAGGGTCCTTGGCAAGGATGTGGGCACATTTAATGAAAAGGCCATCGTAAGCTTTTTCCAAAGTGTCTACAAGCGCCTGGTTCTCGCAGCGGATGACCGCTTCGCTATAGTCCCATTGGTAGCCGAAGGGGACTTGTTTGGCCCCAACGGCGACGTATGAGCCATAAGGAATCACGTTAGCCTGCGTACAAAGCAGCCACTTGCCTTCGGTATAAGGCGTTGACGGCCAACCTTCAGACAGATGGCCCCACGAACCGTCTCTATCGTCGTATTTCAGCGGCATCACTCGCTCCCTGTCATAGAGGCATAGAAATCCTGGTGCACCGTGGCGTCGGCTGCCAGCTTCACGATCGAGTGCGGCGGCACATCTCCCGGATGTGTCATCGCATAGTAGAGGTGCAGCCGAGAAACGACTTCCACGAGCGCCTGGTACCGATCAGGCGAGTCGGCGGTCGAGGTCATGAAGAGGCTGAGAATCGGCGGAATAGTTTTCCGAAACTCAGCTTCTTCGAGACGGGTGAACGGCTTGCTCATTGCGGATATTCCTGATCACCGTAGATGGCTTTACAGACCGCCTCGCACTTATCCAGGTCAAGCCAGTTGTCGGTGCGAATGCCTGACTCCATGTCCAGGTAATAGGGATTGTCGCCCTGGACCATGGAATTGAAGTAGACAGCGTTCTCAGGCGTAATGCCGCCCGCGAAGCCTACCAGATAGCCCTCAGTCGCCACAGGAAGCGCGTCAGGCATCTTCCCGCGTCCGCCGGACACATCGTATAGGAAATGACGCAGAGGCCCTCGTGCCTCTGGAAACTCGATCTGACGCCATTGCTGGATAATGGGCTTATCCAGGATATCGGCCCATAGGTCAAGCTGATGCGGATCGTAGATATCGTCGTTGAGGTTGACCTGGATGCGGTCGAAGATGCGCAGGTTAGGCAGCATCTCGCCTTGATTGAACCGGCGCGCTTCATTGCCACACAGATGGATAGCGAAAGACACTTCGCCCTCATACATCTTGAGGCGGTCGATAATCATCGAACTAGGGTAGCGCGGATCGCCGTCTCGACCGAGGCTCCAGAGCCAACCCCATTCAAGAGGATAGCGGCATGACAGCTCGTGGACGCGGTCGAGATCGGTACGATCGTCGAGTCCGGCAAAAGCGAGAAATTCAGGTTTTCGCATGGGACACCTGGATAGAAACAGTTACCTGGTGCGCGCTCAGTCCGTTAATGCAGCCAAACAGAGCGGCACCGCTGCCAATGGCCAAGATCAAGGTGATGACCCACAGCGCGCCTGTGCTCGGCATAAAGCTGCCACTTCCACCGGAGAAGAGCAGCAGAAGGCCTGTCCACAACGATAAGACGACGGTCAGGAGGAGAAAAAAGACGACCCCGGTCCACAGAAGGAAATCATGCATTAAGCAGGCCTCGCTCTTGCCATGAGGACGTTCCACACGTCCACCCACAGCTCATTGACATCGTCGGCGTCGAGCGTATGCCCGACACGGTTCATCCCGTCGTCGTGATAATAGTCGCGGCCGAGGAACTTCTGCATGAAGTCAGCCGGGCATTCGCGAGGCAGGATATAATCCACCGCGCGATCGACAGCGGAAATGCGTTCATGGTTGATATCGGCATTCTGATGCTCGGCGCGAGCACCCATCCACCCGGCTTTCCAGTTCCACCAAGACATATGGGCCAGCTCGTAACCATATGGATTTGCATCGATATGCTTATGGGCGAAGTAGGCGTGATAACCTTCTTGCCAAGCTTCGGGCATTTCATCGATCATGATCTATTCCTCAAAGGATGATCCGGTGGCAGTGGACGGCCGCGCCCGTCAGTATAGCCCGTGAATGGGCCGCCATAGGCACACCCGTTATGATGGGTATGTCGGTGGCAGCTCAGACATAGACGACACGCGCGTGGGGCCGAATCCGGAGTATTTGAAGCGTTTGTGCGGTTCATATTGCTCCGGTGGTGTGGTGCAATTTATGCGTTCGAAATCGATATAAGTTTCGTATCCGTATTCGTCTATTCCGACGAGATACCAACGAAACTTACCCCAAGCCCACTTCCCAATGGCGTTCTTGGGTTCGATCACCATGCTGAGATCGAACCCACTTAATGAACGGTAATGGACGCGGACTTTTTGGGCCATTAGACCTTCACAGCGTCCAGGATTTGAACGTCGACGATGGTGCCGAGAACATCGGTACCAGCGAACAGCTCGGCGGCGATGTCGGGCACCTTGATGCCTTCCAGGACACCCGCGACCTGGATCGGGTCGAAGCTGTCGATGGATTCCAGATCGTCGGCGTCGATGCCTTCGGCTTGCGCCAGGTCGGCACGATCTTCTTCGCTCAGGTCGTCGACTTCGAGCAGCAGGGTGACTTGAATACGCATTTAAAGTTCGCTCCGATCGCGGATGTCAAAGAAGTGGTGTTTGATGAGGAGAGTACCGTCACGCCACACCACCGGCATCACGTTCCCTTCGAGATCGAGGGCTTCGACCGACTTGACGAATACCGTCCGTAGAGTTCCGTCGGGATCGGCGACGACAGTCATGATGCCCTTCTTGGAAGCCTTGCCAGGATCGGTCTTCGGGTCCTTATTGACGCCGGACCACATACCATTGATCTTGACGGCCGAGGTCTTCATGGCGAACTTGAAGGTATCGCGGTCGACCTTCTGGAGGAGCGCGCCGCCCATGCCGAAAGCGATGTTGTCCAGGCTCCAGCCAGCGTCAAGCATGGCGTCAACGATTTCGCGGATGCTGACCGGATTGACGCCGTCGCCTTGAATAACGCGGACGGTGTTCAGGACTTTGAAGCCCTTACCGTTCAGTGTGTAGCCATACGACTGGCCGAGGCTTTCCAGGGTTGCCATGACGATCGTCTTGGGATCGCCGCTATCCGGGCGAACCACGAGCGTGCCACCGCTGGCCAGCACCTTTTCCTTCAGGACGACGCCCCAAAGATTGCCGACGGCGTTGAACAGATCATAGCTGTCGCTGACAACAGCGTAGAGCTTGTTCGGCCCGGCGAACTGATCGATCATGTTCTCGTAGGCGCGTCGTTCGCCGTCGTTTTCCTGGCCCCAAACGGTGATCGTCGAGTGCTCAGCGGCGGGAATGGAATAGCCACAGACATCGGCACCATAGAATTCCCAGGCGGCAATCAGCCCAGAGATGGTATCGGTGCCCATGAAGTTGACCAGGTGGGCCATACCGCCGAGCGCTGCCGATTCTTCAGAGCTGACGCCACGCGCGCCGAAGTCATGCAGCATGAACGGCAGCTTGCTGAGATCGTCACAGCTCTTGGTCATCGCCGGAACCAGGATGTCCTTAATCGAGCGCGAGATGGTGGCAACCGTCGTCGGATACCAAAGACGCAGGATGACAGTCTCGATGAACGAGACAAGCCACGGCATCGTCGGATCGGTATTGCGCAAGGTGACCAATGGCGTATGCGTCGGCGCGATCGTGCCTTCCGGCAGCGCACGGATTTCGAGCGGCAGATGACCGCCGTGTTGGTAGACGATACGTTCCCAACCAGCGCGATTGAACGCCAGCCCAGGCATGTGCTTGGCCAGGAAGCGCTCGGCGGCGTCGACGTGCGCCATGTTCACAGGCTTGCTGAAATGCTCCATGAGCACAGCTTGCAGGCCGACGAAGAGCGTATACGGCAGCGGACCACCACGGCTTTCGATATAGGCGAACTTCTCGGAGGTGCCTTCCGGGTCCTGGAGATAGTGCGAGTGCTTGTAGCTGTCCGTCTTGAGGATCGGATTGTTCTTGGCGAACGGGTCGAAAGGTGTCCAAGTATAAGTCATCTCAGTCCCAATTTGTTGACGCTTGACAGCCTAATGCTAAAATCAGGCCATGTTTGGATTTATTTACATAACCACGAACAAAGTCAATGGTCGGAAGTATCTAGGCCAAGCTCGTTACGGCAAAAAGGGATGGCGTAACTACCTTGGGTCAGGCTTATATATCAAAGCGGCTATAACGAAATATGGCGAAGACTCCTTCACTAGAACCATCATTGCCGAAACTACCACAAGAGAGGCGTTGACAGCTTTAGAGAATAACTTCCTTAGAGTCTTTGACTGCGCTGCTGATCCTTTATGGTACAACATCCAGCCAAAGGCTCATGCCTCATTCGGTGGCCAAGGTAAGACGCGATCCCCAGAAACGATGGCTAAGGTAAAAGCCAAATTAACAGGACGCAAAAGGAGTGAAAAGGAGCGCGAGGCTATGCGTGGCCCTCGAAAACCTAGAAGTATAGAATCTCGTAGAAAACATTCGCATACACTACTTAGTTATCACGCTAATGCAAAAAGCGTCACTGTCTCTGGAATAAAGTATCGAACCTTAACAGAAGCCGAAAAGGCAACCGGTATTTCGTATTATATGCTCAGAAAACTCCTAAAAAATGCTCAAGAATGTGGAAGTGATCGTCAAAGAGTTGGGAACGAATGTTCGCCAACTTATGAATCGGGAACCACCTGACATCAGCCGCATCGTCGCCCGCGATGGCGCGCGGCATAGAGCTGGCTTCGTAGTGGAAGGCGTGAGTGATCATACGTCCTAGTTGCGAACGTTGCGGATGGTCGAAGACTTTCTGCCCGCGATAGCTGAGGTATTCGCCATTGAGGCCGGTTTCTTCACGCAGCTCGCGACGCGCCGCAGCCTCGATGGTTTCATCGGCGTTAAGGAAGCCGCCAGGGAGAGCCCACAGACCATGACCCGGATAGCCGCCGCGACGGATCAGCAGGACGTAGTCCGAATAGGTGATGACCTTGTCGACGGCGACGAAGATCGGCGGATAAGGCGAGTCTGCCCAGGCCGCACGATATTCCTTGATGTAGTGGTATTCCTTGAGCATCCGCTGATACTCGTCGGTCGTGATGTAGTGCTCCAGGAACGCCAGCGTCCCCTCAGGGACGTGCGAAGCCAGCTCACTGTGCTGATCTTCATACAGCCATTGACGAACATGCGTCGCCGACAGGCCTTCAAGGTGGATCGGGAGCGCGGTCGGAGTCCAGTCCGGGAAGTCCGACAGATAGGCGCTGGACGCGTCCTTGTTATGCCCGACGAGGGTGATGCTGTCGGAGTCGCTGGTCGTCTTCTCAACGGCCTGGCGCAACTCGGAGACCCAGTTGCGGTGATTGTAGAGGTGATCATGGACCTGCACGAAGTCGATGCGCTCCAGTGTGCGCGCATCCAGACTGTCAGTGATCATGCGCTGACGTTGCGACGCCGGGAACGGGTTGCGCGCTGACAGCGTATTCTCTTTCGAGCCGACGACGATGACGGCTCGGTCGGAGACTTCTAGGGCGTTCATCACCAATGCCTGGTGGGCTTTGTGGAACGGCCGCCAGCCGCCGATGATCGTTGAGTATTTGAAGGCGCGCTTAGATGGCATTGTAACCCTTTGATGTCAGAAACGGCAGATCGAACGTAATGTTCGATGGTGGAGGAGCATCGCCATGGACATCTTGCCAAGTCAATCGAAGTTCGCTCGGCTCGACCGGCCGAAACTGTCTCGAAACGACTTGCCAAGGCGCACGACGCTTAGGCTTGCATAACTCTGCAACCATCATGCCAGGTTGTGGGCCTGGCGCGATGGACTCGATGTCCAAAACGAAACGACGCTTGGGATATCTCGACCGCCGAGTCATTAAAGTCCAGCCGCCTCCAAAGCCGCGATGCTCTTTTCGAGAATTACCGCATCTGCGTCTATTTCGTCGATCTTTCGTTGCGCGGTCTCGATCTTCTTCGACAGTTCCCGCAGTTTCGCGTCAGTGATCTTGATTTCGTCGTTGATCAAAATCAGCGCAGCGTTCTCGCCCTTTACCAGGTAGAGTTTCAGCTTCTGGTTCATTTCCTGAAGCGTGTCGCGTGCCTGTTCGAGGTGAGAAAGACGCGAGCCCTGCACCGCATGTTCACTTGCGGCGCGTGCGATATCGGTGCGATGCACCGCCGCGAGTTTAGCCTGATCTTGTTGCCGCGCTCGGGCGGTTTGCAGAGGCGTCCAATAGCTCATAGTTTATCCTTAGTCTGCGGGCTGACGATCTTCGCCGTCGATTTCGTTCAAGATGGCGCAGGCTTCAGCGTCCGCCTCGAACGACACCATGCCGTTGACACGGATGCCATCGAGAATATCAAACAACCGCCACGCCTGATCCTGCGTGATGCCGGTGCCACCAGCGTCGTCATTGGTTTGAGTCGGAATGCCGTCGAAATCAGCCATTAGTCTACCCATCCAGTAGGCGCTTCACGATCGCCACCATCGATTTCGTTAAGAAGCACAATGACTTCTTGCTCATCTGTAACGTATTGGTCACAGAACAAGCCGTCGACAATGTGAAAGAGAGCCAATGCTTGATCTGGGGTGATGGTTTTAGGTGCTTCACGCATTGTCAGCCCCAGGTGTTTTGTGCGAGGACCGCCGAGTCCTGCGGAACGCCATCCAGGTAAGTCACCTTGACCAGTTTGGCTCCGCTGAACTTCGAGCGGTCGACGAGATTGTATCGGCAGGTCTGATAGGCCGCTCTGGCGTCGCGCTCTTCGTGGAAACGTCCCACGAGCATGAACACCTTCGGACCTACCAGGTCTACGAAAAAGGCTGACGTTTCCATCAACCCTTCACGCAGAGAACTTGCTTGAGCTGAGCAACGACTTCGACGTGATCAGCCTGCGCCGCCATAACGGCATCTATACTCTTGTATGCTCCAGGCGTCTCGTCGATGACGTCTTCGTCCTTGCGGCATTCGACGCCTTCGGTCGCCTTGATGTGGTCTTCGAGCGTGAAGCGCTTCTTTGCTTCGGTGCGCGACATCGAGCGTCCGGCTCCGTGCGAACACGAGCAGAACGATTCAGCGAGCGGCGCACCAGCCTTACCACGCACGATGAAAGACTTCGCGCCCATCGAACCAGGAATGATGCCGAGGGTGTTCGGATCGACGCGGACCGCGCCCTTGCGAACCAGCATCACGTTTTCGCCGAAGTGATATTCTGGCGAGACGTAGTTGTGATGCGATGACACGGCTTCCTTGTCCGTCAGGAACGGCTTCGGCAGCACGGCGCGCATAGCGGCCAGAGTGGCTTCCATCATCAGTTCACGGTTGGCACGCGCGTAACGCTGCGCCCAATCGACAGCCCAGAGGTAGTCGTTGTACAGCTCGGAACCTTCCGGGAAATACGCAAGGTCCATGTCCGGCAGGTTGATGAACCAGCGGCGCATTTCTTCCTTGGCGCGTTCGACGAAGTAGGTGCCGATCGTGTTGCCTGTACCGCGAGAGCCCGAGTGGAGCATTATCCAGACGCGATTGTCCAAATCCAGGCACACTTCAACGAAGTGATTGCCAGTGCCCAGCGTGCCGATCTGACGAACAGCGCGCAGCGAATCCCGCGAACGAATCTTCGGATGCTTTTCGAGAATACGCTCGTATTCATCGGACAGGGCTTGGAACTTCGCTTCCACAGCCTTCGACGGGTTACCGTGGGCACCACGATCGTTCGCACCGCCGTTGTCGGTACGACCGTGCGGGACACGACGCTCGATTTCGGCGCGCAGTCGACCCAGGTCATCCGGAAGATCATCAGCGGTCAGCGACGTGCGCAGCGCTTGCATCCCACAGCCGATGTCGACACCGACAGCGGCGGGAATGATAGCACCCTTCATGGGAATGACAGAGCCGACTGTCGCACCCATGCCGAAATGAACGTCAGGCATGACCGCGATGTGCTTGTGAATGAAGGGCATCGCCGCCAGGTTATCGACCTGGACGCGAGCGGCATCTTCCATCTGGACGCCTTCGATCCACGCTTTGACCAGACCACCGCGAGCGCCCTTGAATACGTGCGCTAGGTTTTCTTCAGTTGCTTCTGATCGATTGCGAGCCATTTCATATCCTTCGGTTGTTAACTTACGCATAGCCGGAATTTAGGACATACGCAAGCTCTTTTTATCGCTTCTTTACCGCTTGCGACGACCGAGCGGGTCGGGCGCGGCTTGGTGGAAAATGGCGATCGCTTGGATATCGGCCGACGGGATCGTGAAAGCAGGGTAGTCACCATTCGGTCGCGTAGTGACATACGTGTGAGGCGCACCGGCCGCGCGCGCGTCAGCGTCGACCTTGCCATAGTCATTGAGAATGCACTGGTAGACGGTTTCGCCTGCCGACGCATACACGACGCCGCCAAGGGTGCGGGTTTTCAGGACTTTGTAAGCTTGAGGAGTGGACATTTACGCTCCAATAGGTTCGAGTTCAGTGAACGGCACGGTGAAATAAGGATACCGGCCGTTGGGGTCTTTCGTTACCGAAATGTGGGGGGATACCGGTTTCTCGGCGAGCCTTTGTGGCACTATCGTAGTCGTACTGGGCACATTTATACACAATGTCCCCGGCCCGAGCCTTCAACGCCCAGCGCATTTCAGGATCGAAGAGGAATACGGATTCCAATCCATACTGATCTTTGAGGACTTCGTAGGCTTGGTGATTACTCGCCACCGCCGCCTCCTCCACCCCCGCCGTCTCCGCCACCACCTCCTCCACCGCCGTCACCACCAGCGCCCTCGCCGGTCGTTCCCGTGGTTTCAGTGCCACCACCACCGCCCTCGGCGGCTTCGGTCTGACCTTGATTGTCGTTCGCGGGCTCGGCATCGATATGTTCGTCGGCCTGGACTTCCTCAGGTGTCGAAACCGGATTGCCTTCTTCGTCGAGTTGAACCGCGACTTCCTCGGGCTCAGACTCTTCGATCTCTTCCTTTGTCGGCGGTGTCGTCGCCTTCACCCAGACGCCGCCTGGCGTATAGGTAGACGACGTATAGACAGTCGACGAGGTGTAGACCGGCGTTGCAACCGGATAGTAGAAATACCAGAGGCCACCGTAATAATAGCCCCAGCTATTGTCGCGGAAATGCCGAACTTCTCGTGTCGCCGCTGTGGCGCGGTGGTGCCGAGTCGTATCTTCGTGACAGCCCACGAGAGCGAGGGCCGATACCAGACTAGCGAGCGTGATGATCCGACGCATCATGCGATCCTTCGGTGGTTTCATGGGTAGGCGTGGGAACAGCAGCCGCATGGCTGTGATCGTCGTGGTTTCCTGGATGGAGGAACTTCTCGTACACAGCGTAAGCCAGGAACGAGATCAGGAATATGACGTGGATGACGATCTGGAGCTGGACTGTCTGGGCATTGTAAGGCTCTTCGTTCATATTGACGAAGGTACGCAGCAAGTGGACTCCGGACACGGCTGCCAGAGACATGCCCATTTTGATTTTCAGCGAGGTCGAAGTCAGACCCTGCATCCAGCGAGGCATGTGACCGAGTTCATCCGGCATGTACTCACGGACGAAGGTCGAATAACCTCCGGTGGTGACCATGACGACCAGATTGCCGATCATAGTCATATCCAAGGCGTTGATCAGGAACAACAGCCACTGATTAGAATCGTGCAGGTGGGTGAAGAAATTCCAGCCTTCGATGAAGAACTGGACATTGTAGCCGACGATGGCGATCCACAACCCCATGTACATGGGGATCATGCCCCAGCGAATGGAATAGATCGCTTTTCCAATCAGCTCAAGCGCGTGCTGACTCTTGAGTTCCCGGAATTGTTTCAGGAGTTGTTGGAACATTTTGACCCTTCATCTTTACGATTTATTTATAAAGATGAAGGGCCGTGTGTCAAGGGTTAATCAACGCTCGTTCGCGATGATCTGCTCCTTCAGCGACGCCAGCTCCGCGTCGAGAGCTTGTAGCCAACCATTACCGTGCGTGAAGTATGCCGTCAAAGCCTTGTGCAGGAAGAAAGCCTGAACGTAGTCGTAGTCGCGGAAATTAATCTCGCGAACGTCCGGCAGCTCGGTTCCAGTCTGCCGATAGAATGGCGCGAAGAGGTGCCATGTACCAGACGGGCGGCCGAGAATTTCGACAAGATCGTCGCTGACAGTCGCAGGCCACGGATAGCCGCCGAACGGTGCGCAATTGTGGAATTTCGCTTTGCAGTCTTCGAGGGTGTGGTCATCCGTCTGGGATTGATCCACCCCAGTCGGACGACATTCCTGCGTTCTCAGAAATTCAAGATGCTCTCGGGCCACAGTCTTCAGATCGAACGGATCGATCATTTCGCCGTCCACTTCGACTTCCTGGAAATTATCGCTGGTAATATCGAAGGCCTGGAGCAGCATATCCAGAATATTAATCGTTGTAGTCATGCGGAACAATCTTCCCCTTTAGAATAACAGGCGGCTGACCCACTACGAAGACGACAGATTCGTCGCTTCGTAATTTAGGGTATTTCACAGGCAGGCCGCCAATAGTTTCAGATACACTCACGTAATCAATCGGACGCTGTTTGATATGCCCATCGATCTGGACATCCATCAACGTCGGATCGTCATGTCGGCGCAGATGAGGATCGAGGCGTACAGGTTCCGACATCAGAGTTCCCGGAACCTGGCCTTGATTTCCTTGACAAGGGCATCGAACGCCGGGATGCGTTCGATATCCGGATGCCAGGCGAGACCCATGTCAACCAGGTTGTAGGTATAGCGCACCGTGGCACCGGGGATCGGATTGCCAGCTTCGTCGCGCTCTCGCCCGATCAAGACGATCGTATCCGCGACGGATACAGCGCTTTCGATATCGTGCGTGGTGATGATGATCGAATTCAACTCGTCGGCCGCCGCCAGATCGGTGATCATGGTCTGGGCCTTTTGCTTCATCAGGATATCGAGACCTGAGAATGGCTCATCCATCAGCAACAGATGTCCGCACGAGACCATCTGCTGAAGAATGGCGACACGTTGGCGTTGGCCGCCGGAAAGCTCGGCAGGATAACTCTTGACTTTCCCGTCAAGTTCGAATTGAGCGAGCATCGTCATTGATGCTTCCAGGGCCGATTTGTGGTCCTTGAACCGGACCTTCGCAGCGAGGAGCATATTGTCGAGCACGGTGAGGTGGTTGAAGAGCGGATAGTCCTGTGCCACGACACCGACCATGCCCGGCACGACCGTTTTATCACCCATCAGGACTTGACCCGAATCAGGCTTCTTGAGCCCCGAAATCGTGCGGAACAGAACCGTTTTACCCGTTCCGGACGGCGCGAGAACAGCGTCGACTTGACCTTGAGTGTGACCAGGTCGAATGAGGTCGGAGACCTTCATTTCGAGATCACGCAGGATAGGCTTGCCGTCATAACTGACGTTGACCTTGTCGACGTGCAGAAGCGTGTCGCCGATCGTATAGTTGTAGTCTTCCATGATCAGGCTCACTTCTTGAGGTTCGTGTAGGGACAGACAGTCGTCTTGAGGCCTTTCAGGAGCGCATCCTGGCCCATACCGACCAGTAAAATGACGACCTGGATGCCGAAGATGGCGGCAAGCGAATTCGAACGCGCCAGGTTCTGTAGGTCAAGGCCAATGCCTGTCGAGTCGCGTGATAAGCCTTCGACCATTGTGAGCATCATCCAGCCCATGGCACCGGCCCCGCGCAGCGACTCAATACCATCAGCGAGGGTGGCGCGAATAACGACTTCACGCAGCACCTGCCAGTGGTTAAGGCCCATTGTGCGTGCGTAATCGAATCGAGCTTGAGGAATGTCGTCGATCACGCGGAGCATGTCGCTCAGAAGATACACGAGGATCGAGAATGTCAGGACGGCGACCTTCAAGGCATGGCCATTTGGTGTCGCCAGGAAGAAGATCAATAGAATGCCGGAAGTGCTGAGGAAGCGCAGCTTGCCGATGGCTTCGACCGGCGCTTTGAAGAATGGGATAGTCGAAAGGTAACAAAGACCAAAGCCGAGAGCCATAGCCCAGGCAATGGATTCCAGGCTGATGAATAGGCTGTTAAGTAGGTCACGAGCGACGCCTTGCTGCCATTCCACGGCCATTGAGGAGACAACCTCGGGAGCCGTCGGGAGGAGCTTGAAGGGCGATAGCGTCCAGAACACCGCCAGGAGGAGCACCCACCAGCCGATCAGGGTGTAGTTTGAAGCCTTCGGTAGGCACTGATTAGGCACGAAAGCCTTCAGGACATTGTTCAGGGCAGACATATAGGACCTTTATGACAAAAGGGGAGGAGCGGACTCCTCCCCTTCGTTTAACCGAAGATCAGTAGGGCTTAGTTGCCCAGGGTGATCACCACGCGGCGGTTGGCGGCGCGAGCGGCGGCGGAGTTCTGGTCAGCCGACGGATCGACCGGGACCAGATCGCCGTGACCCGTGACCTGGAAGCGCGAGGTCGGGAATTCGACCGACGACAGCTTGGTCAGGTAGTCGGCGACAGCTTGAGCACGAGCAACCGACAGGTCTTGGTTGGCGTCGGAGTTGCCGGTGTTGTCGGTGTGACCGTCGATCTTGATCAGCAGGTTCGTCATGGCGATGCTGTCGGCGAGCTGATGCAGCTTAGCCAGGGACGACGGCGACAAGGTCGCGCTGCCGGTCAGGAATTCGATCGAAACCGATTGTTGACTGACGACGTTGGTGATCGACGAGGCCGACGAAGAAGTCGCAGCGGCAGCCGTGTTGTGCTGCACTTGGACACCAGCCATCGCATCGGTGACGAACTGGGTATCGACCACGTCTTCATAGGCCGGAGTGTTCTTCGAGTCGTTCGGGTACATCTTCACGTTATAGCCGGTGAAGGTGTCGTAGACGCCCTTGTACACGTTGTAGCCACCAGCGGTCAGGCCGAAGTATTCTTGAGCTTCCGCCAGGCCGACGACGCGGCTGCCGCCCAGAGCGACCTTGTTGCCTTGCTTGTCGGTGTCGGTGTAGCCGACGAAGTATTTCGACCAGAATTCCGGCTTGTTCGAGCCGTCCGAAGCGGTGCCGTGAACGGCCGCCATGACGATCGCCGCCTTCTTCAGGCCGTTCGGCGTGGTACGCATTTCGACGCTGGCACGGTCAACGGCGCGCAGGACGCCGACGATGAAGTCGTGGTGCTTCAGAGCCCAGGCCTTGTTCACGACGAGAGCCGCGCCCATCTGCTGGTTGTAGTCCTTGGTGGAAGCCCAGGTTTGCAGGCCGCCCTTCTGGAAGACCGCCACGTCGCCCGGTGTCCAGGTCGCGACGCCGTTGACGGCGACGGTGACCTTCTTGCCGGTCAGCACGCCGTTGACGACTTCGTCACGGGTCTGGCTGGTGCCGGTGATGTAGGCCGTGTCGGCGTCGGTGAACGAGTTGACACCAGCGAGGTTCAGCGCGTCCTTGTCATAGGTCGAGTTGACCGGATTGATCTTGATGCCGTTGTCGGAAGCCGCCTTGACGCAGATGTTCTCGTCGCCGTCACGCGGAACGGCCGCGACCAGAGCGCCCTTGGCGTTTTGCGGATTGCCGTTGATGCCCGCGATCATGCACTTGTCTTCGCCGTAGCTGAAGCCCAGGGTGTCGATGACGACGGCTTGTTGCTTGAGCTTGTCCATGCTCGGCTTCAGGGCGCGCATGACGCCCGGAGCGCCGTCGGCCATGATGATGAACATCGGAGCGCCCTGGCTTTCATCGCCGTTGGCAGCGTAGGCCGACGAGAACTTCAGCATTTCAGCTTCCATGACGCCGTAGTCGTCCTGGCGTTGCAGCTTCAGACAGCCGCCCGAATACTTCTTGAGCAGCGAGTCGGGGGTCGTCGTCACGTCGCCGTTGGCGAGGGCCAGGTCCGACATGCCGTTCCAGGGGATCGACAGAACGGTCGGGCAGCCGCTGAAGCCGTTTTCCGGCGCGACCGGCAGATCGTAGGTGTAGGCCGGGGTATCCTTGACGACGATGTTCGTGGTCTGGGTCTTCTGCGGGATGAACGCCTGGATAGCGGCGGTCTTCGGCAGGTAGATGGCAGCAGCAGCGACAGCGCCGACGGCGATGAGCGCGATACCGCCGTATTTTACTGCGGGGCGAATGGCCATGTTGTAGTCCTTACGTCAGGGTTGATGGTAGTTGGTACGCGTAGTCTTACTTCTTCAGCAGCGCCGAGGCGAAGCTGCCGGTGACGACGTTCGATGCAGGAACCGTGCCAATGCCGGTCTGATCGGTGAGCTGCTGGGTGACGACGACAGGGGCGGCGTTGGCCTCGGCGTTCCACTTGTCCAGCAGTTCCATGGAGAAGCTGCCCTTGTCCAGGTCGATGGAGTCGATCAGCTTCTTGTTGAGGTCGGTCAGGCTCTTCAGCGAGCCCAGGCTGTCGGCGAACTGGGTCTGAATGACCTGTTGCGCCATGTCGGCCATTTGCTTGCGATCGGTGCCGCGCATGATCTTGCGGGTCGCCGCATTCGTCAGGTCGACAGCCTTGCCGACAGCGAACTTCTTGGTGAGGATATCGACCTGGACTTCCAGCTTGTGGATGATGGAGGCGTTCGCTTCACGCAGCTTCATCAGGCTGACACGCGCCGGATTCAGCTTCGTCTTGACCATCACGTCATAGTCGTTAGCGGCCTGCGTGTAGCTGTTGCACTCGTCCGAGAAATCCTTGAACTGAGCCTGATACGCCGTATCGTGCGTGTTCTGGTACTCGACATAAGCCGCCTTGGCGCGTCCTTCGGCCGTCTTGGCGTTCTTCAGGGATTCGTCCTTGGCCTGGTTGACGTTTTCGATAGCACCGTCGAACTTGTTGAGGGCGTCGTCGAATTCCTCGGCCTGCGCGTGCATTTCGTCGAGCTGATCGGTCAGCGGCGCGAGCGGATCGCTGGTGATGACCAGCATCGTCGTCGAGCGCGCGAGGTTGCGCCAGGCCTGTGACAGAGCCGCATTGAAGATGCCGCCCTTGAAGAAGCAGCTATAGATCAGGAAGAGCAGACCGGCAAAGCCCAGGCCGACGAAAATCGTTTGGATGCCTTCGCCGATCAGTTGACGCACCAGGGAGATCGCGGTGATCATATCGGGGACGTAGGTGTGGATGCCCCAGGTGCCGAGTCCGATGAGCGCGCCCCAGATCACGATCTTCATGAGAAGGCTCGTCGTCTTGGTTTCCTTGGGTTCCCAGGTGGGAGTATTGCCAGCCATGTTGATTTAGACCTTCAGAATGTTCTTGAAAGAGATGAGCGTGCCACGAACGGTGTTCTGGGCGACGACGGCGCGTTGCTGCGCCTGCGAAGTGGTGTTCTTGGCATTCGCTTCCTGCGTGGTCAGCTCTGCCAGCTTGGCATTGCGATCCGCCGTCTCCGTTTGGTGACGGGTGATCTCGGCCTGGGCGGCATCATTCTGTGCACGCAGCGCGTCGGCGGCGTCGTGAATGACTTTCAGATCGGCGTCGCCCGCTTGCGCCAGTTCGGCGTCGGCCTGCGCGCTGACCGTGTCCAGTTGCGCCATATGCGCCTGGTAATCGGTGACAACCGCTTCGAGGGTGATGCCAGGGTCGGAGACGTTCAGAGCGCCGATGACGGTGGTGGCGTCCGCAGGCTTATTCAGCGCGGTCCACATAGCGAAGAACTTCATGAATTGTGACGGATGACCGTTCACGGTCGGCGTCATCACGGCGTTCTGGAAAAGGGTGAGCGTCTCGGCGTCGGCCGTGTCGGACTGGACCGGGGCCGCAAAGGTCGGCATCGCGACGGGCGCGGTCAGCACAGGCGAAGCGGCGGCGACGGGCGCGCTCGGACGAACCGAGGGAATACCGGGCTTCACGGTGACGGTGCCTGGCTTTTGGTCTTCATCGTCGACGACCAGGTGCTTCAGGGTGGCAAAGATATCGCGCTTACCTTCAGACATTTGCAATCCTTCGTAGTGTTATTGGGTTACGGATATTTTAAATATATCCAGATGTCAACCGATATTTATGGAATCTTTATCCGCCGCCTGGGCAACGCTTTGCCGTCCAATCATGGGCCTTTTGAACCCATTTCGGTTCCCACGGAAAAGCGAGTAAGGGGTGGATAAGCGCGTTGTGCACGAATTTCCAAAAATACCAGGAGACTGTTTTATTCATAGACGTAGTTGGTACCGTATCGCGCCCACTTGAACATGCGGCCGATATAGGAGATGGAAAGAAGGTAGGTGCTGCCGACGCAGGTATGCCGAAAATTACCGTCGTTGAGCCACACGAATGTCAGGAAACCCGTCAACCCCAAAATGAGGATAGGCGTCGAGAGCACACAGAAGGGCAACGCGATGAGAGTCAGGGCATACCGAGCAAACATTGCCAGGTGATCGCTCAGACCAGGAGGAGGCGGACCGTAGGGGTTAGCGAGGCGCACTGATCACCCATTCGTAAGTTGCGTAGAAGGCGAAGGGAAAGAAGCCAAAGCCGCCCAGCACGTCGCACTTCTCAGTAGCGCCGAACATGTAACCGACTACCCCTAGAAATACGCCGTAAAGCGCAATCGCGCACGCCGCGATCAGCAGTCCGACCAGAAGCAGCGGAGACAGGACCAGCCGTAAAGGAAATGGCATCGTCTTCACGGATATTCCTTCAAGATATGTGCCGTCGCACCAACAGCTTGGGCGACGCGTTGGATCATGGCGTCCTTTTGATCGGTCAGCATAGCCGCGCCGAACTCTTCGGCCGTGGTAAAGATGCCGCGATCCGAGTTGACCAGCTTCAGGTAGCCGTAGATATGCGCTTCCAGCTCGGAATCCGCGCCTTCGTCCGGCGTCGAGTGGAGACCAAGGACACGTGTACGGCTTTCGATGATCGTCATCTCGCCGTCGATCAAAGTGATCGCGGCCTTGATATCGTCGAAGGCACCTTTCGGCGCGTACCGAACGCAGAGCCTGGCGTTAGCGAGTTGCTTCACCAGGAGATTGATGGGAACGTGATTCATGCCGCCATCTCCAATATACCGTTTTTGCGTCCCCATTCCCTGGCCTTCTTGGTCAGAGTATAACCGACGAAACGGTAACCGAATTCCTGCGACGGGTCTTTCTCGTGGTGATGCTGAATGTACTTCCATTCCAGCAACCAGAAGATAGGCGTGTATTCCGGAGCATCCCGCTTAGGATCGCTGATGACTTCAGGATTGGCCTGAAGGAGCATCCGCAAATGATCGTAGATAGGCTTGTTCTCACAAGTCTTGCAGACCACTTCGCCGCCATTCAACTCGGCAGCTTTTGCATCGGCCTCAGCTTGAGCCGCCCTATAGACTTCGATCTCGGTCCTGACGGAACCGTCTTCGTTCTTGTTCCACGGATTGACGGTATGTTCGACGACAGCCTTACGGCTCATCGTCTTTCCACACTCCGTGCAGCGGCACTTGTAAGAAGTGCTCGCCTTGCAGGGACGATAGTTGATCGTAACAGTGCGGTACATCTGAAATCCTTGTGCCCTAGATTTAGGACATTTTGTGTCTTCCGTCAAGCGGTTTGTAAAGAAATGCTTAAAGTCCGTAAGCGCCAAGGAGAAGTTCGTTGGCCTCAGCCTGGAAAGCCTTGTTTGGGACGAGCTTGTCGAAGCCGCTGCCCTTGGCCCAGGCCAGTCGACCTTCGATGAACTCATCGAGCGTAGGGATGCGTGGACCTTCCAGGAACTCGCCCATATTGGCTTTACGACGCAGCAGGTCATCGATCTCAGAGCGAACAGCATCCGGAATGATGTCGTGAGACATCAGCGAAGGCATCGTCATCGGTGGGATTTCGTTATAGCGTTCGATCCACGATAGACAGATCGAAGCCCGTAGAGCGTACAGGTACTTCTTCTGATTGATCGTGGTGATTCCCTTGATGAATTCACCGCGCGCATTGGCGTCGAGTACCGCGCTCAAGGTCGGCGCGCGGGCGATCTCGGATTGGTAGCACGTCTTGCCCAGGCCGTAGTAATGGCGTGCCGATTGATCGGGATTGGCATGACGCTTGATCAGATCACGCAGTTTGAAAGGGATGCTGCCGTGTTGGATATAGATGATCGGCGACGACAGCCATTCAGCCGCCGAGGCATTCCCATTCGCCAGCAGTCGAATCGCCTTGCCGATATCCCAGCCGTTGATATCCCACAGGCCGTCGATCTCACGATTGATCACGTCCTTCGGTGATTCGAGACCCATGTAATCCCGCAGTGGCCGCGTGTAGAAATACCGAACGTCGTAATCGCTATCTGGCGACGGGAATCCCCAGGCGCGGGACCCGGATTCGATAGCGAAGAAAACGGTCACGCCTTCCTCGGCCTCGATCTTGCCGAGACGACGATTGGCTTCAGCGACGACTTCCAGTGTGGCAGACGGGGCGGTATAGCTCATTGGTTATCTTTCAGCTCTGATTGAGCAGCTAGGGAAGCATAGCTCGGCACTTCGTTTTCGAAGAGGAAGCCGACACGGTTGGTCATGCTACGCAAAGGCACATGATCGTACACAGTGCGGCTGCGATAAATCTGCCCGTCATCGGGAACGTCTGTCGTCCACTGCACAGCCACGGGTTTAGGTCCGACGGCTACAGTCTTGCGACGGACAAAGGTGCCATGTCGAAACGCGGGGAGAACGTGGTCATAGACCACATCTTTGGCGGCGATGAGGTCCAGCATCTGGCGCGTGTTGACGCCTTGCAGCTCGCGGTGAGAATACAGGCTTTGCGCGAGCATGGTGATGGCATTGCGATTACCATCCAAGGAGCGCCACAGCATCATGTTGGCGGCTTCGTCCTGGTTGGGCAGTTGCAGGACCCGGCAGTCGAATGCGGGCAAGCGTTCATCGTAAGGCTTCCAGCCGTGGATCAGCGTCGCCATTTTGGCTGCTGCCATCGACGGAAGCACCGAACACATCTTCTGGACTTTCCCCTTGAAGAAAATGTCCTTCGTATAGTCTGCCGCCTGCCACAGAAGACTGATCTCATCCGACTGCGTGTAGCCGACACGGGCGTGCGTCTCTTTGATCAGATATTCAGTGACATCGATCATGATCTGCAAGAGCTTGGGAGAAAACGGCTTCTCCATACCCTTGGTGAAGCGCGAGAACCCTCGGCCATCGATGCGCGCATAGATCGGCAACGTCTGGAACAACGTCCGAGACGTTTCGCGAGCTTCCATGCTCTTCATGCGGTCGCCGAGATCGTCCTTCATCGTGTTCTCCTGTCAGGTACCCTGACTTATCGTTTCTTTATATATCGGTCAAGCCGATTCGGCTTTGCGTCGCAACTTCTCGTGGTGCAGCCCGATCATCAACACTTCACAGGCGACGCGCCACTTGTAGCGGTAATGGGTCACATAGTGAGTGCCCCAGATATGGTCATTGGCGTCGCAGTCCGGCTCGAACTCGTCGTTGTTCGGCAACACACGAACCGCGTACTCACCGGCACGGAAGTCGACAACCGGATTACGGCCTTTGTTCACGAGCCAGCCGCTCCATACATCAGTGGCGCGCGGAACAGCATGTCTAGGCATCGGCAATCTTTCGAGGCATGATCGAGAAGTCGATCTGGTGGTCTGGATAATCCTTGTCCCACATCGCAATGGCGAAGCGGCCGTGCGGTTTGTCGTAGGCTCCGTGGCCGAGGGTCAGGATCATTCTGGATGCGATGCCCACCACGAGTTCTTCGGCACTGACCGCCGAGTCTGTCCACGGAACGGCAATCAAATCGCAGTCTCTGACGCCGCTTCCATGAAACGCAATAGCGTATCCATAGTCCTTGGCGATTTGGCTGAACATGCTGTGCAGATAACGGGACTGCTCGGAGCGCTCGGCTGTTTCCTCAACGGAAAAGATGCGATCCTTCATGGCGCATCCGAAGCGCAGAGATGTCGTCATCGTTGTTGCAGGCGTTCCAGTTGACGTTGAGATCGGTGATTGGCGTGGAGGTCGCTGGTCGTTTCGACCTGTTCGACAATGAGGGCGGCATATTCTCTGACCGCCGAGTCGCTCATTCGGTTGTTCGCGAGGGTGCGTAGACCATCCAATGCGATATTCAGTTGTTCCTTCAGGTCATAGCATTCCTGAGATGCGTCCTCAGCGAGGTCGATCATACCCAGGACATTGATGCCATCTTCTGGAGGTAAACACATGTGCCGATTTTTAGGACATTCCTTTACGACTGTCAATAGAAATCGTCGTCGTCATCCGATTTTAGCGTAATCCAGGCAAGTGTCCCGATGACCACGAAGGCCATCAGGATAAGATCGATTTCACGAACGAATTGCCAGGCCTCAGGCGTCATTTGTTTCGTCGGTAATTTCTTCGCGAGGTTCTGGGGTTGTCCAGATTGGGGCGTACAAAGCACCCACGAGAGGTTCCATGTAGGGTCCGTTGTCGCCCGGTGGTGTCGGTTCAACGGCTTCAACCGGACCGTTTTTATCGTGCAGGGCGTATGGACCCATATCAAGATCGAAGGGTTGCGCATTGCGGGCGGCTTCACGGGCCTCGTCTATGCTCCGGAACGGTCCCTTCAGTGCTTGATCCACGCATTTAATCGGGGCGAAGAAATAACCACCATCCTTGTTATAGGTTCTGTGTAAATTGCCAAGCAAACGACCATCTCGGTAATACTCGGCGTAAGCTATGAATTCATTCTGAACTGAATTCGGAACGCGGCGGCGTTCATATTTTAGAACTACCTTCTCGCCAGTACCAAGATTATAATCCTGAGCTGCTTCGTACAGTGCGTGGTAGCTGATAAAGTCGTCGCTGGGGTCAGGCTCTTTTGCAGCGATCTGATCCAAGATACCCTTGATGAGCGCCTGAGATACTTCGAGACTTTTCAAGACAGCCTCAACAGATTCTACCGCAAACGTAGCGTCTTGGAGCGCCCCAGAAAAGGCGTGCGAATATGAACCTTGCACAATCTTCGCCTTGTCCGCACGCATTTTAGGACGCGCTGCCTTGAGGGCATCAATTCGCGTTTGTTGTACGACGGCGATATTTTCGAGTTGCTGAACGTAGTTGAACATGACTAGGCTGCGATCCGTTTGCGCGCCTCAATCCGGCGCTCTAAGATGATGTGGAAGATGTGTTGGCGATACACGTGCTCGCACTTTTCGCGTGTGCTTGACGTTGGTAATTCGAGCGGAGGATAAGGCCGAGCAGGAGATGCCTCCGGCAGCGCACGCCGCACGGCCAAGATAGCTTCAGCTTCTGAGATGAACTTGACGTTCAAGCCGCCTAAGAAGCCGTACAAATCTTGCCAGCATCGATCCCATGCCCAATAATTCTGCCTGGAATGATCTTGGATGGCATAGACCAGGATTTCGTCATAGCCGTGTCGTTTGGTGCCGCGCAGCTTGCCGTGAGTGACATCGTCCCGAGACATGAACCTGATGTCCAAGGTCTCGCTAAAAGACTCTCGGAAGACAGGATGCCCGTGTCGATAGTGAACACCACAGTCGACGCCCAAGAAGCCTTCCAAAAATCGGATGGAATCACTTACGATGAGTAGAAGTTTCTTGGGCGACTGAAACATTGTTAGCCTTCGATGGCCGACATGTACAGGTCGATCAGCTCGTTTTCTTCATCGAGCTTTCGCTTGTCGAGCGAGCGGATACGAATGATCTTGCGCAGGACCTTCGTGTCAAAGCCTTCGCCCTTTGCTTCAGCGTAGACTTCCTTGATGTCGTTGGTGATGACAGCCTTGTCTTCGTTCAGGCGTTCGATACGCTCGATGATGGTGCGCAGACGGCCTTGCGCCGCGCCCGTGATGACTTCGTCCGAACCAATGGTCGGAGCGTCCAGCAAATCAGTGCTCATGGTATTCCTTCGTTATTGGTCCGTGGACCGGTTAGTAGTGTTCGTCGGCCGCCGAGTCGCCGGAAGCTTTAAGCTTCTTATCGATCTCACGCTGCTTCAGCTTGGCGTCATACTGTTTCCAGAAGACGTTTTCTTCAGCCCTAGACCCAGGGCATTCAGTAGGGCAGTCCTGATCGTAGGTATTGAAGCCGCACGTCAGGCAATATTCGGTATAAGATTGGATAGGGCCGTGATAGCGCATCAGAACGGACGCCGCTTTCTCTTCTTTGGCGCTTCTTCCTGAGGCGCACCTTGAAGCGCCTTTTCTTTCAGCTTCCGTAGTTCTTCCAGGTACCAGTCAAGCCAGTTGCTCAAAACTCTACCCCTAGATCGGTCAGTAAGTTGCCGAGTTCGGCGGCATGGACAGTGAAGTCGACAACAGCCAGTCTGAACTTCTCACACTCAGCGAGGTAATCATGACTGTAAGTTCCGCGCTCACCCTTAGCGATCGCCATTCTCTCAGTTTCCATTTCGTTACCGAGCTTCGTGATATAGTCGCCGAAGGCTTTGATCATGCCCTGTCCGTCGACGATGACGCCGCACGCCAGCCCTTTGAGGAGCCGATTTTCCTCCTTTAACCGCTCCATCTCGGTCATCAGGATTTTGCCTCGGTCTCAACCGTAGCAACAGCCGTCGGCGCGGTAGCCGTCGGTAGGTCTTTCTCGGGGGTGAGGGCCTTGATTACGAGCTGAGGATCGACCTTCAGTAGGTCGCATACATCAGCGGTCGTCGTGTTCTTCGACGCCAGGATATTGACATCGACGGCCGCCGTGTAAACGAGCTTGTTAGGCACCTTGCGCTTAAGCGCTTGTTGCCGGGCATCAATGAGGCTGACGATATCCTGAACGATGCGCACCATAGCCTCATCTTGCGAGTTGTAGACGGAGACGACGACATTGGTGCCACCGTACCAACCACCGTTGTCATGCTTGAGGTTTTCCCAGAACAAGCGCAAACGACTTTGCACAATAAAGCCGTCCCAGCGTTGGATGATACGGTATTGACGCAGCATGACGACTCTTTCGTATAATGGTTCGTTAACCTTTGGCCGATTAAAATCACGACATGGTAAATGTGTCAACAGGATTTTTATGCGTTCTTTATTTTTCGGTTGGCGTTGACAGCCTGCTCTTTATGACATAGCCATTGAGAGGTTAATGGAATTGTGTCCTAAATTCCGGACATTTTCGCTTGACTTGCTTCTCGCATTCCTTTACAACTTTGATCATGACCGAACTCACAACCTTTGAACCGATCCTCGATGATGCGTCCGACGCCAAGTTTGGCTCCGAGACCATCGAAATCAAGCCTGGCTCCTGGTACTGGGTCGATAAGACCGACACGAAGCCAGGCTGGTTTGGGTGCGTGACGCATGTCGGCAGCAACTACATGAAGCTGGAAGGACCATCGGTCGACTGGGATTCCTCCAAGCACACCACGCGTGTCCACTTCGACGACTACTGGACGCGTCTCATTCCTGTCGAAAATCACCAAGAGGTCATCCAGCGTCAGATCGCTCACTTCCAAAGTGAAGCGACAATTCTGATGCGCGAGATCACCGAGCTGACTTCCCATTTGGGTCTGTCGGCTGGCACTGGTCGCATTGGCGGCCCGAAGGTCGACACCTCTGGCACTTCATTGGCAATTCTGAGCGGTCAAGACGATCTGAAGAAGTACAAGACCGAGCTGGAGCTGGCCAAGAAGGAAACACTACCTAAGCTCTTCGAGCAGGTGAAGCACAAGCACAATATGATGGCATCGTGGATGAAGTCCGAAGCCATCGGCTTGGAAGCCCTGGTCAACCCGATGAAGGCGTCGTTGAAGGAAATCGACGGTAAGATTTTCAACATCAGCCTCTATGCTGGCTTGGCGGAAGATTCCGTCGAGTGTCGCAGTGGCGATCCCGCTGGGACCGACGAAAAGCTGCACATCATGCAGCGTCGACTCTACATGGATGAAGAATGCCTGCTTCAATATGAAGCCGGTGGTATGGAATTCTCCAACATCGGCGAATTCGACCAGTGGTTGGCGCGCGACGAAAACATGAAGCGCTTGCTACCCTATCCGCGAACGATGGTCGGATTCCGTGTCCGTCGTAACGAAAAGACGCGATATACGGGCTCTATGGTCCAAGCTTTCGTCAATATCCGAAGCGCCATCAACGATACCTATACCTTTTTCTATATCCGTAATGGTGATCAGCTTTGGCGCATCGTGTCAGAGCTGGAATTCGGGACTTCCATTTTCCCGGATCGCGATACTTTCGACCCCACACGTCCGCTGATGGCGAAGAAGGATCAGTTCTTCTCCAGCGATCGTCAAACGATGACCCGTGACCTTTTCGACGAGATCATGGAGAGTGAATATCCTCAAGCCGTCGCCGCCCACGAGAAGTGGAAGATCGACACGGAAAACGGGAAGTTCAAGATCGATGCCGAGGGCAATCGTGTACCTGTGAATGGGTTCAGTGGCGAACACAACAGTCCTTATCTCAGCAGTGGGATGAGTACCCGTGGCATGAGGGTGAAGAGTTGGTCCAGCGGCTTCAATCCTGATGAGTGGCAACTGCTCGACCAGAACCATCTCTTCTTCGACGACTATATGGAAACCATCAAGGATCAATTCGACACGTTCAATCGAATTGCTCTGATCGTCCAGGGTTTGTTCGATCGTTCCATGGTTCTTCATCCGCACTACCCTGTCCGTATCTGGCAACAGGATAGCTTTGTTCGTTCGATCGAACTGATCTACGACAACAGCAACGTCCTGTATGACGGCGAGAAGCCCGATTTCGAGGCCTATCGTAAGCGCTTGAATGCGCAGATCGATGAGAATTCATTCCTTTGCGGTCAAGATCAACTCTGGGGCCGTATAGAAGCTCAGAAGGATTACGAACGTCAGCAACGCGGGCGTTACCGTGAAGGCCTGTACGAACAAGCCTATCACCAGCCTTACGGTAATCCGGGGCCTGGCGAAGTCTCGAAGCCTTCCAGCATTCAGAAGAAAGCTCGGAAAGCTACCTTCCGGTGGGAACGTAAGCGCCTGTCCGGCGATTATTGGGAGCGCAAGCGAAAGCCGATGATCGAGACGACGTTCACGGCGAATTTCGACCAATTGTTCAATGTGAGTGCCTACAAGCCTGGAGATTTCAAGCAATTCTTCAGTGATTATCGCACTCGCCAGGAATATCTCAAGTGGGCCTATTTCCTACTCACGGCTGAAAACTTCCACGCGGGAAAGCATCAGAACTCTGAGCTTCCTTCCTGGCAAATCTGATCCGGATTTTATGTAATGAGCACTCGTATCTTCCATCCGTCCGTCGTCGAAGCCGCCGCGAAAGCCATCTGGGAGGAAAATACCCAGAAGATGGTGGTCGACTATAGCACCAGCCGCAATCTGACGCCTCACGCGGTTCCGTGGAACGCGGTCGACGAGTTCACCCGCATCCGTTTCCGCGAGATGGCTATAGTCGTCCTCCGCGCGGCTGATGCAGCTCAGCACGCCTACGATCGCTCGCATTCCATGCGTGCAGACGCGGAAGCCAGCGTTCGTGTCAGCCGGGTCAAGCAGTACCGAGCTGCTTTTGACAGTGCCGGTCTGCGCGAAGCCGTTGACGCGGTCGACGCTGGCTGGACCTACGGCGCGCCTCGGCAGGCACCTCCCGAAAATAGAGCCAGGTGGGAATAATGACCGTTTTCCTTGACATCGACTACGATGAGGATATCACCGAAGATGATCCGGTCATCGACGGCAACTACCGTGGCGTTGTAGTCAGCGGCTCTGGCGAACCCACACGCTTCTTTACCGGCGATCCTGGAAAGGATATGGCCGATGCCCGCGTCTTTGGTAGCGAGTTGGCCGCCAAAAGCAAAGAAAGGTTTGTCGAGCTGTCGTCGACGACCCATTTCGTGTTCGATGTTCCAGGCTGGCGCTACGATAGCGACGACAATCTCGTTCGCGATCCGAATGCTTAAACGCAATACCATCGTCCGTGCCAAAGAAGGCAGTTGGTTCTACGGCCGTGTCAATCGACGCGTCGATGCCGAGCATGTCGAAGTGATCTGCTGCGGCGCTCATATCACGATCTACCGTGATGATGAACTCGACGACTGCTCAGACTACAAGGGCTATATGAGCTACCGCTACGGCGTCTGGGACGCCGAGGGCAACCAGGTTCCACGTGCCTTCGTTCGGATGACAAGTCTGCGTCAACTGAAGCAATGGGCTGCCTATTACGATCGACGCGCCTGGAAGCGATTTCGGCATCTCGAAGATGCGGGAGGCCATCAGAGCGGTTCGTACAAGACCTATCGCAAGATGATGGACGCCAGGGCCGCCGAGTCAACCTAATTCTTCGTCGTCGAGTCCTGGCTGCTCTGAACACCAGGTGCACCACTGATAATGCAGGTGGATCGGCACCAGATAACGTGTCTTATATTTGACCGGATGGACAAGCAACGCGATTTGATTGCCCTCGATGAGCCCCTTATCCAACAGCTCGTTTAAGAGGTGCTGAGGATGTCCTTCATCGTTGTTTATGGCAATCTGTTCGAAGACGGCGATGGCTTCTTCTGAACACGCTGCGGCCGGGTGGGCTACCATCCTATATAAGCTCCGTCTTTCAGCTTCCGGAAGCGGAAACCAGGAAGCGTCGTAGGGAACGCTTCATCCTCATAGTCGTCAAGTAGTTCAGGATTCAGTATACGCCCATCGAGAGAGCATAATACCTGGACTATTTTGACTTCCACGAACTCTTCCTTTTTAGGGAAAGGCTCGTACCACTTGTACGGATTAGCCCAGTACACTCCACGCTCCCTGGGCTTAATTAGCTCCAGGAACGGCGACGCGGAAAAGTGGATGCTTGCACCTACCAAGTCCTTGAGGAAACTCTTGCGATAGTCAGGAGTCATGGTTTCGAAGTTGCCGAGAGCCATCAGTTGGCAGCCATGGCTTTGTCGACCGTAGCGAAATTTGGCTCGATCTTCACCAGAAGCTTGTCAGCCCAATCGTGCATCTTGGCAGCCAGATCGGCATTGGGGGAGTTCGGTTCAGCTTCTCGACCGACCTCACTAGCACCCTTTTCCAGGAGCAGCATGATTTGTGCCGCGTCTTGGCGGCTGAACATAACGACATCACTCATTGGTTGACCATCCCATTGGGTTCGATTCGCTGACCGTGCATCCAGTGTTTCGTCGTTTGGACGTGGCCTCGCCGCACGAACTTGCCAACCTTCTTCCTGAAGTCGCCGTAGCTGATCTCAGAGGCGAGACGAACTACATAGCCCTCAGACGTACCCCAGTCTTTTTCGCCCCACAAGCCCTTAATAAGAGCTTCGTCATAGATTCCATCATACAACACGGGGACGTGAATGACGCCAAGGAGATCGAACCACTCCAGGGTATCGTCCCAGGAGAGACAGACATTCCGCTCATTCCAGATCGAGAATCCCATGAAAAACGAAGGCAGGCTGTCATAACCTATAGAATGTTTGGCGAACAAGTTTTCGCCGCAGACACGCCAATCTTCAGGGATATCGCCCATGATGGTCGACCAGAACTGTTTTACCCACGATCGGCTTTCATGATTGCGGCCGTCTACCGATCGAGCATGAAAGTAGTCTCTATAGAGAGAACTGTTCTCGCCATCCATCTTCTCAGTGACAATCACCCGCTGTCCATCGAAAGCCGTCAACGCATCCAGGATGCGGTCATCATCGTTGACGCCAGGCGACCAGGGAACGTGGTGTGTCCGAGGGTATTTGACATAGGGCTTGAACAGGTCAAGGACGCCGCCACGTTTCAACACGATCTGGACGCTCTCGTCGAAGAACAGCTCACCTTTCAACCTGGTGCCGTTTGCCAGGATAGGATTGCCCCATTTATCGTAGTCCTGGTCGTCGTATAGATGAGATGGAATTGTCCATTTGGAGAGCCCACAAGCCCTGCGAGCCTCATCCACGCTGATCTCAGTCGTCTCGCACTTCATGTGGCATGGATCGCATACACTGGCCCCGTTGGACAGGAAATATCCTCCGAGTTCATTCGATGCTTGAAATAACCGGCGTTCCAGAATGTGATGGGCGTGCCCTCGGCCGTCCTGGTCCAGTGCCGGATCGCCGCAAAAGACACATTTGTGCTTATCGCGCGCCAAGACGCCTTCGCGGAATTCATCACGGGTGAGGAGCTTTTCCATCCTATTCCTTTACAATAGGAATGGGTAATCGTCAACGCGAAAAGGCCGGTCTCGCCAAAGACCGGCCTTCGCATCGACTACCATCAAGGACAGTTCGGAGCAGGAGCCCTGCTGAACATGTTCAGAACGACTGCACCTTAACGCCGCTTTTGCGCGGCTGTCAAGCGTTAATTCCAATCTTCCACGATCCATTTTTCAGAATCAAAGTCGGCGTCGCGTAATCTGCATCAAAGCAAGCACTGTCGATTAACGACTGCGGTGGTGCGTATTGCGGCTCAAGCCCTTCACTCTCCAGCAATTCCTTGATGAAGCGATGGACATAATGGGGATGGTTTCCGGCGAATACGCGATTGACGTAATAGGCCGCCCTGGAAGTGATAGCCCTGAGCTGAACCGGACGGCAGGCGGACTTGGAAATGGTAAGAGAGATTGAGGTCATAAATCGCTTGTATCATGGTTAATACAAAGCGCAAGAAATGGCCCTAATCTAGTCCAAACTGGTTATGATCCTGTCGGGATCGGCTCTGCGTGCCTCATCAGCTTTAATGCGGCGGATGAGGTAATATTCCTCCTCAGCGACCGACTGAATGTCCTTACAGCCCAGCTCATGTAGGCAGTACCGCAAGCTCTGTTTAGAAGATGCCTGGGCGACGAAAAACGCATGTGGAGCGTCAGGGCCATCCACGATTTCCATGAAGCTGAAACGCTGCGGCGTATGCGTTGTTTCCAGCTCTATAAGCTCGCTTGCCAACGTCCGTAAAGCTGCATCACTGATCCGGCGCGGGCGCACCAGAATTTCGATGGTGTGCAGCGGGTCATCGTAGTGGCTATATCTAGGCCCATAGTGGAACCCGATGAACGCGCCTGAATCCTGCGTCGCGATCTCCGGCCCGACATATTCCTTGTCGCCGTTCGCCTTGATGTTGATACCATATAGCATCAGTTATAAGCCGCCCAGACGATCGCATCGCCTACCTGAAGACCGTGCTTATCTGCGAGGGTCAGAGCAATTTTGTAAAGTTTTACTTTGCGCTCCTCAAGTTTATCCCACGTGGTCCTGTTCCTATGGAATGAGCCCATGATGTAGATATTCCCCGTTTCACCAGGAATCCAGTGAAACGTGTCCGAATACTCACAGTCCTCGCCACGGAAATAATAAAAATAATTTACATCATCATTTCCGGTGGTATGAAAATCGTGGATTTCGTCGTCTTCCAACTCTTCCAAAACGGGCTCATCTTCCCATTTACTGATATTAAAGTCTGAGTCCTCCCACAGTTTTACCCAGGCTTCATCGCCCGCTTCAGTGGAAGGCACCTTCAGCGCCACAGCAACATACAGATCAACAGAATTACCCAAGGGTTAATCCTTTCCGTGCAGAAACGCTCCCAGAGCGTCATGGAGGGCTGTAAGCGTGTCCAGCGACACAGTGAGCCCAAGATGCGGAAATGGGCGTGTATCGCCCTCCTGAGGCTTGTCCAGAAAGCCTATAGTGAAAGCCGAAGGGGATATCTCTACAATCTCGATATCCAGGGACTTTCGGCTGAGGTTCAGATGCGCGCTCACGCCAGGAAATCTAGTACGCGAGTAGTGACCGCATAGACGATCGTAAAAGCCCCGATCCACAGGACCGCGACGATCAGGGCATACTTACGATTTTCGGCCGAGGCATTCAGCCAATTCCAAAAGCGTTTCATGGGAACACCTTAATCAAGACGGCGCACGCGATCGTCAAGATGAAGCACACGACGGCGATGACGACCCAAATCCAGTCGACCCAGCCGCTAGATTTGACTTCAGAGCGCATGAAGAATGTTAGGAATAGAGCCCCGATAAAACGCAGGAAAGGCATCACAGCCGCCAGAACCGCGCTGAGTATAGTCATGATAAGGAAGGTTATGAAGCCCATCCACAGCATGAAATGAATCATGATTCCACCATCTCGTAACGGTTCATCCATTCGATGATAGCGGTTTGCAGATCATCGAATACGTACATTATCTTACCAGACCCATTTCGAACGCTAAATCCTTCGAATGAGTATAGGTCGATCGCCTTCATGCCTTGAGGCTTTGTCGGCCCCAGTTCCCGTCGAATGAGCAGCAATTCGAAATACTTGTAGCGTCCATTCGGCCCGACGCCTTCGCCAGGCACTTCGCGGATTTCGAAGAGTTCGCCGAGAAACATGGAATACATCCCATTACGCAGCAGTTTATCACCACCGGCCGCAATGGTCTTATATTTATCCGGGATTTCTCTAAGCGTTTGTCTCATTCCTCGACAACTGCAACGGGCGTGCCACCAAGCCGTACAATCTCCGCGTTGGCCTTATCAAGCGCCTGGGCCACAGCGTTATACTTCTCAGACGGCGTCTTGCCAGGCATCCGTTGAACCGTCATCATATAGCTTTCGAACGGAGGCGTGCTGGCGGTCAACTCCAGGGTGACGAAATTCTGAGCAGGAGAATTTCTAAACCAGGTTGCCATAATCATGGCTTGCTTAATGACCAGCTCTCCACAAACCTCAGCATTGAAGCTTCCGTCGAAAGCTTCGAAAGATGTGATATCCGGGAGCGGGACTGCCGTTCCTTCAGGAAGCGGCACGTCGACATTGAACTTAGGGAAGCCCGATGCAGGGCCTTCGTAGGTCGTTTTACCGGACCGGTAAATGGCGCGTTCGCCGCTTTCCCTGAGACGGTCCCACAGTTTGTCCAATTTGGATGAGAACAGTCCGAAAGGCATTATTCAGGGTCCACTTGATCAAGAAGTCGGTGCGCCAGCTCATTCATACGAAAGCTCGCGTTGTTTTCCAGGAGCCACCGAACGTAAGAAGGATCGAGCCGAATGATCGTTTCCAGCAGCTCTCCCGAATACTTCTTGTAGGGCAGCACGGTCGACAGGGAGAACTCGCTAGGGACGCGAAGGTAGCTGCGCGCCGCCACAGCCAGGAACGTGTCCAGGTCCGATCCACGGGCTTCTAAAGCCGCCAGCAGATCATCATGAAGTTTCCTGGGCAAAGAGACATCGACCTTGATGGCCTTGTCCGGGTTCTTGCTCTTGGGTCGTTCCTTAAGATCGAACATACGCTACTCCGTCCTAATATGGGACGAAGATGCTAACAAAACGTTAACCGCGTCAAGTCTTTTCTTTACGGAATCTTTATTCGTCCGGGACGATTTCGATCAGCCACTGGTCGACGAAATCAACCAGTTCCTGTTGAGTCGCGAAGCCGCCGATCGTGGCGTAGAGAAGCCCTTGCTTGACCTGGCACTTCCAAGTCTTGTCGGGCTGCTCTTCGAAGAAGTTTGCTGTCAGCCATACCGGCAGCGTGCCGAACATTTCGAGCCACCGCACGGTCACGCTTTCGCCGGGCAGGATCGTGTGGAACACGCGATCGTCAGCCATGTCGCGCTCGAAGAGATAATCGAGATAGCGCTCTTCGGATTGATCGAGAGCCTTCTGCCATTCCCGATCCATTTCGAGAGCCAGAAGCCCAGCACCGATCTCGCCCTCGTCGCCGTCTTCCTCGATCTTGCGCTTCAGCCATTCGGGATCGAAATGCAGGTTCATGTTAAGCCTCGTCGATGGCGTAAAAAGAGGTTTCGCCGGTGGGGTAGGTGCAGACGGAAACCTTGATGTTCGGCAGAATGGCCTTGTTCGGGTCATGCTTGAAATAGAAACCGCCGCGCGCCGTGTCAAGCACCAGTTCCTTGTTGCCCGACCAATCTTCAGGCGCAACGCGCTGCGTCACGTCTTCGTAGCCGAAGATTTCGAGTTGGGCAACCAGTTCCTGCGGTGTGAAGTTCGCCCCATTCAGACCGGCGATCCAGGCCAAGAACCCGGAGTGGTTCAACAGGTCTTTCATGGCATCGTGATAGGCTTCGAGCTTGGCGACGGGTTTACCATCGCTATATTTGGTCCAGACGACGGAGAAATCCGACATCTGGTCGTCCCCCTTCATGTAAACCCTGTCGACCAGATTGCGTTCGGTCGACAGAATATGTTGACCATAGTAGGTTTCAGACAGGATCGAATAGGACAGCTTCATTTAAAACTCCCAGGAGCGCACCTTAGCGCCTTCATGATAGTTGACGAATTCTCTGGGCCACTGGAAGACACCAGCAGCCAGTTCGGCATAGTTCGGAAGCGACTTCAGCTTCGCCATGTGCTCACGCGTCTGGGCATCCATCGGCTGACACATTTGATTCGACAGGAAGATCGCCGCCCCGGCGCACGATTCCATTTTCTCGAAAGCCGGATCATCGAAGGACGTATCGCCTTTGATGGTCTTGTGGCAGGGAAACGGCGAATGCTTGATCGATATCGTCAAGTGATTCGGTTCCCAGGGTCCGAGCCATCCCGCCGCAGCCTTGCGACGGAATGGGCACGAATTGCACGGCGACGAAAGATTAGTCCGCACGATGGATAACCGTGGAGGGGAAGGCCGCCATGATCTTCGAGACGAACCAGATGACGAACGTGATCGCCGCGAAGATGACAGGGAGCGACAGCGGTACGCCTGTCCAGGTCAGGAACTTGGCGACATTGTGCGGGAAGATCATCGTGATGATGACACCGGCCAGGACGCCGCCGAAGATCGTGACGACGATTTCCAGAGCGAGATCGACTGTCGCGCCGACTTGCTTGAGTGCGATGAGGAAAACGCCGTTGATGAAGCTGAAGATGGTATCCATTAGTCTTCCTTTTGAGATTTGGCCATCTTGATGGCACGGAACATGGCATATTGCCGGAACAGGTCGACGGTGATGTCCAGATTCTTGAACGAGGCGGCGCGCAAGACGAGACGATAGAGCATCTTGATATCACGACCGACGATGTTCGGCATGAGCGCCACCAACTCGTCAGCCAACGCATCGTCGAGCGTCGTATTGAAGTTTCGGGCCATCAACTTCCACAGCCGCTTGGCGTCTTCCGGCGTCGGCGGATCAAAGTGGATGATGGCGATACAGCGCGAGATGATCGCTTCGTCGATCTCGTCGGCACGGTTGGTGGTCATGAAAAGCAGACCATCGAAGTATTCCAGTACGCGCAGGAACACGGCGACGATGGCGTTCTGCTCGATGCTCTCGCCACGTTCCAGGACGAAGACATCAGCTTCATCGAGTAGAAGGACGCAGTCCCAGCGCTTGGCGCGCTTGAAGATTTCCTTCAGGTTTTTGTCGATATTGTCCGGCGTGGTACCGAGATTGCCCGAATGGATTTTGTACAGGGGCTTCTCGATAAGCTCCGCATAGACCTCGGCAGCGAGCGTCTTGCCGACGCCAGGAATGCCTTTGCTGAGGATGATATTGCCAGCGGCCTTGCCTTCGACGAAGTCACCCGTGAACATGTCCATGTCGGTGGTGAGGATGTCGAGCAGATCGCGGTGCGTCGCGGGCAGCACGAGCTTTTCGCCGAGCGTCTTGTCGTAGACATAGGGCGTCAATAAATCGCCGTGAACCCACTGGAACAGGTGCGTTTCCAGGTCGAACACACGGACGATCGGATGGATCGGGGTTTCCAGGGCTTCGTCACTCAGACAGGAATCCGAGAACATCTGTACGGCTTTGTAGTCCGCCGGAGCCAGATCGTGGACGACCTTGGACTTTGAGCCCTTGCCTGTCGAGTCCCACCGACCGCCGCCGCGAAGCGATTCACCCGAAAAGCGGAACTGCTGGGCAAAGGCGTCGCGTGTAACCTTGGCATGACGCTCTTGTTCGGCGATGTAAGCTGCCTTCAGTTCGGGCGTTTCCTTGAAAAGGTCAGCGCCTTCGAGAATTGCCGACAGCTTGCGACGGCTGACTTCGCCGGGGGAGAAGACATAGGAGGTCGTTCGGGTGCCCATCCCGTCGCCTTCGCTGCTACCGCTGCCGATGCCGTAATACTGGGTCTTCACCGTAACCTTCGGCTGCGGCGGCTTGTTGCGGTTATCGGAGTCGTAGTGGATATGGGTGATGACTTCGGCGTAGAGCTTGCCGTCGCGCTTGCGGGAATAGAGCCAGCCGTCGATCATGCCGTCCAGGAGATAAGCCCGGAGCATCCCTTCGAAGGCCTGGAAGTTCGGGACAGCCTTCGAGAAGTCGCCTTCCTTGGCGCTGATGACGCCTGCGATCGCCTTGACCAGTTTACCGTCATCAGCGTCGATCGCGGCTTGGTTCAGCTCTTCCAGATCAGCGGCCGTCAGCTTTTCGGTGTCGATGCGCGATTCGCCGTCGCGTGCGTAGGTGTTCAGGAGGCTGCGGGCGCGAGCCAGGCCTTCGCCCGTCGTGGAGCGAAGAATGTTGTCGGAAACAATAAGGGCCACGGAACTCTCCGGTGAATGTTGATGTCCGTAAACTAGGACATTCCTTTACAACTGTCAAGCGCTAATTTCAAAAAGAAAGCCGTCGGTGGTGACCGACGGCTTCTTATTTTTAGGTAGCGGCCGACGTTAGTTCGAGGCCGGATGCGTCAGTTGGACACCGTCGTCGACGCCGGTTTCGTAGGCGTTGTTGGTGTGGGTGTTCGACACGATCTTGATGCTGTTCAGGTCGATCTTCGGGTACCCGGCGGCGTGCAGCCACAGGCCCTTCGGGAAGCTGCCGAGTTCGGTCTGGTATTCGCGCTTGCGATCGATGAGCGCCGTTTGGGCGTTCTGGAAGTCGTCACGGCCGGATTCCATGGTCGCCTGGAGCTTGGCGTAGAGGCTGTTGTCCATGGTGCCGGGATAGGCTTCCTTGATCCATTGCATGGCGGCCTGGTTACCGTTCGGACCGTTGCGGGCCGTGAAGGCGGTTTGCAGGACGCCCTTCAGCGCGTCGGTCTGCATGGTCGGCACCTGGGCCATTTCGACGATCTTGGTCGTGTAGGTCGACAGGATGTTCTTGTTGTTGTCCAGGGCAGCGTTCAGCGCATTTTCGGCGCGGTTGCCGTCGTTGTAGGCCCCGGCGAAGCTGGTGACGCCGTAGAGGATGATCAGGAAGAAAGCACCCAGGATGGCGAGGAGGGTGATGCCGCCCGCACTGGTGAAGAAATTGGGCTTGGAGGTGGTGTCGGTCATAGCGAGTCCTTCGTTAGATGTCGAGTTTGTCGAAAAGGATGGAGGTGCCGATGCCTAAGACAAAGGCAAGGATTGTGGCCAGCCAAATGAGCCAAGCCGGTGGTGGGATTTCGCCCTTGAGATATTCGAACTCCTTCATGGGGCGACGCTGATAGTCGGTGTCGACAATCGGGCTCATGTAGGAGGCAAACTCGTTCGGATCGATGGCATTCGCCATCTTGCCGTTGTAATGGTCGAGGACCATGTTTCGCATGTCGATATCGTAGATCGAGGCCTTCGACCAGGACATGCTCTCAGCCCAGGTGACGATGCCGCCATTGGTGCCTACGACGAGGATGGCTTCGTTCTTCTTGAAGCCGTTCCATTTGCGACGCAGGGCGTGAGCGAAGTTCTCGGACGGCCCTTCGACGAAAACGACATCGACATTGATTTGCTTCTTCTTGCCGTAGAGCGCATCAAGACGGCCGATAGCGGCGTTCCAGGTCTGGGCATTCAGATGCAAGTTCGTCATGTAGAAGTGATCGAGCTTGTAGTAGTCGTAGACGTGCTGCTGATACGTCGGGATCAGCGACGCGTACTGTTCAGCCGCATCCTTGTCCTGGGCGTACAGCGTGTCGGATGAACCCTTGACCCAGTTGTAGTAACCGTGGGTCGTCGAGACCGGATCATTCGGCTGGGCGACGGAATAGCGCGGCGGCATGTCGGCACCCTGCGCATCGACGCGGTGGATTTCATAGTGTCCGAGCGTCGAGTCGACGAACCAGTCCTGTTCCCAGGGATAGGTGTAGCAGGTATCGTGCTCTTCGTGGCAGGTGCGGTTCTTGCCGGAGCCCGAGCACACGTCGTGGCTGTGGCAAGTGTAGCCGTTCTGACACGGGTTCATCGTGTTCGTTGGGCACGTGAAGTAGTGAACGTGCTTGCCGGTGACGTAACCGTTCAGGACTTCCGTGTCCCAGGCGGCCGAATATCGGCCGATGCCCCAGACGAGACCGAGGACGATCGTACCGACTGCCAACTGGATGCCGAATTCCTTCCACGAGATGTCCCACTTAAGGGCATACTTGCAGAAAAGCGAGATGCCGATCGGGATCAGCAGGATCAGGATAAGGGTGAGGCTCATCGGCTTCCTTTTACGAGGCAGTCGGGATACTGACAGTGAAGGTTTGAGCTGGTGCACATCTCGCCCTGCGCCGTATGGCGACACTTAGGCGGAAACACCGTCGAAGGTGAGGCTTCTTCGCCCTGGTCCGGCAGATGTGGATCAGCGACGACCCAGTTCTGCTGACGCACCTCGACTTGAGCGCCATCGCGACGCACGTAGATGGTGTGGCGCACCCACTTGCCGTCTTCCGTGTGAAGCTCGGTCGAAGAAGTGCGCTGACCGTCGGCCGCGAAGCCGTCGATGTTGACTTTGGGTTGCCAGCTCATCGCCAGGGATAACCACGACGCGCCATGCGGGCGATATCAGCGATAGCAGCCATTTGATGGGTAGTGCGTCCACCACTGACCAGCGTGTGATGGCGAATGAACTGGTCAAAGCACCAGTCCTTCAAAGCGCCGACGGTTTGATGCTTTTCGAGAATTTCGATAGCTTCACCGAAGACGCCGATCGTTTCTTCGCTCTCGGTGAATTCGCGAATATTCCCATGAAACAGGGACCCATTTTCGGAAAGGTTGCGAACGATAATTTCGTTCGCCAGGTCGCGAATCCGCGTGGCCTTCTCGATGTCAGCCTTCAGCACATCCCGAAGACTGGCGGCATAGTCGACAGATTCCAGGTGGTCGGTAGCGTAGACTTGCATTTCGATTCCTTCGTCAGGAAGTGTGTTGTTGTAAAGGAATGTTTATCACTCTTTTACAAAACACGCAAGCGCTATTTTGACGTGTATAAATCAAATCCTACCGCGCGCAGATTCCGGACGGCCGTCGAAGAGATGTGCTGGAATTCCGGGTCGCACAGAATGTGCATGACAGGGATATCGAGGCCCATATTCCGATAGTGAACCATTAAAGACTGCTCATCCGCCAGATCAGCGCCATTTCTGATGCCACGCACCAGAAAAAAGTCAGCCAGCGCAAATTGGCGATATTCGTTGCCTGAGCGCTCAATCGTCTTCACTATGTCGACGATAGAAATACCCTGCTCGAAGGTGTGCGTCTCATAATAACGACGATAGTAGTCTGGAAGATCAGCGATCTCAGCGTTCTTCGCCGGGTTCCTGATCTGCGCGATGACGACCTTATCCAGAACAGCTTCAGCCTTCGTCACAACATGTGCGTGACCATCGTGGAAGGGGTTAAAGCTTCCAGCGTAGATGCCGATGCGTGGGCGGAAAGCTTTAGACAGAAGTAGCGACTGGGTAATGCCTTCCTTCAGGTCATCTGCCATGTTCTGTGTGACGTAGTCGCCAACCAGCTTATCAGGCACACGCGGCGCATCGTAGCCGAGGAAGCTGTCGCGATAGTAGGCATATTTTCTGAAAGGAACGCTTTGGAATTCCTTGAAAATAGCTTTGTTGATGTAGTCCAGGCGTTCGCCGTCGTGGCGCGAGAAATGGCTCCAATCAAGATAGATCATGAGCTTTTCCAGCTCTGTCTTTGGCTCGAAAGGTGCTTTCGTCGCCATTATAAGCCCTTCGATGATCTTAGTGACCTTCGGCTCATGGGGCGACCACTGGCGGAACTTCTGAGCGCTCAGCTCTTCGTTATCCGACGCGCCAGGCTCATAGACGATATCATGATATTCGATAGCGTCGCGCAGCCAGCGCCGTTCGTCCTTGCTAAGAGCCTTCAGGCCTCCATAGCGAGAAAGTACCTGCTCTCGATGAGGATTATCCTCATCCATCTCAAGAGCGCGTTCTTGAGCACTCTCCCAGACATCCAGAGAGCGCAGGACATTCTCGATGTGGTGATAGTTATGGTAATGGCGGTGAGGCTTATTGTAAGCCTCTTGATTAGCCTTCAACCCCATGTGCGTTACTCCGGTCGCCCGGCCGAGACAAGCTCAATACCGCGCGAAGGTTCTTCGATGGGAGCCTCACAAAGAATGCCCCATGAGACACCGCAGGGATGGGTGTAAAAACCACATCCTGCCAACTGGCGAGCGATATAAGCGGCGACCTGCTCATAGTTCTGCTGACCTAGCCACTCATGCTGGTCTCTGAACATCATGCCGATAGCAAACATGATATCGATGAGCTTGTTTTGCTTCTCGACATCGCTACCCTTGAAGACAACCATTCCGTCGGCCTCGCGGATTAAGTCGCCGAGTTTGGCGTACTCACGGACAAAACTGGCGGTGAACGGCTCACCACTGACCTGGAAATGGAATGGCTTAACTTCGCCAAGCCGACGCCGCAGCTCGTCGATAGACGCCAGGGCTTGTTGACGCTGATATGCCTTTACGATGACCTTGTCGGAGCCCGGCAGCAGGCGATAGTATTTGCCGTCACCGGCAAGTCGGATGTAGTGACGGTCAGGACTTTCCGGATATTGCGGTGTGACTTGCATGACGTTGAAAGTGCGCATCGTCGCGTCGACGCTGATGCTGCCGTCCTCCAGGACTTCCCTGACCGTCGAGTCGGTCAGAACACCTTCAGGGTTTTGGATGAAGGCTCTATCGCCTACATTAAACCGAACTTCCATGCAACTCCTCCAGAGCCTTTCGATCCAATTCTAGGACCATTTCGGACGGTATTTCACCAACGGTTTTTGCCCGCAATTCGATTTCGGCGATGAGGGCTTCCAAATCGGAAACCCACTCCGGCGGATGCTCACGCTCGGGATGAATCGAACGCATAAAGTCCAGAACGGGGTCCGAGATGTCGAAGGCTGTTGGCGCGTCTATCAAGTCGTCAGTCATAGAGCATCCTCGGCCTGGTGTACTCCTCAGCCTTAAGCTGGAAAAGAGTTTCCGTCAACCGTTTTTATGAATTGTTTACAATGACGCAATCTGCGATAAGGTATTTCATACCCTTCGAGAACCAGGATTTCCTATGAAATATTGCTCTAACTGCGCTGCTGAGATGGGCGACGTGAAAGTCGGCAACCATCCGCACTGTTCGGCGTGCAACACGACGCATTGGAAGAACCCATTGCCAGTCGCTATCCTGCTTCAGCCAGTCCTAAAGGATGGCAAGCTCGGCCTGGTTATTGGGCAGCGCGGGATCGCACCGATCGGAGGCTGGGCTCTTCCTGGGGGTTTCATGGAACTTGGTGAGAATATCACCGAGGCGACGATCCGCGAGATGCAGGAAGAATCAGGCTGCGACCGCGATGATTTCGTACTCAAGCATTTTGCCGACGAAGTGACACCGAACGGTCACCTGCTCATCTTCATGGAAAACGAGACTGTTTGGGATGAATGGACGGTAGGTAATCTCTATTTCACCGAAGAGATGACAAACTGGGCAATCACCTTCGGAAACGGCGATTATCGCTCCTGCTTCCCTCTGCATCATCAGGTCATCAATGACTGGTTTCGTCGGCGTTATCTAGGCGTCGTTCACGACGAGTGCATCTGCCCGACCTAAGCGTCAGTCTGTGCTTTCAGTTGCGCCCACAATCCGGGCGCAACTTCGTATCCTTGCTTGTAGGAGACCTTGAAGTGTTCGATGGCAATCGTGTGCCATTGATCAGTGAAGATATCCAACGTGGCGCGAGCCATGACTTCCTGAGAAAGATTAACGCCGTTTAGCCGGTGCACGAAGATAGGCTCAAGCCGGTAAGGAATTTCCAGCTCTTTGCATTCTTCAAGCACACGCTTGAGGAACGACCGATGCTCTTCTTTTGTCGCGGCGAGGAAATCACTCATCGGGCAATACGACCCCCTCGGCTTCAGCCAACTGGATGAGCTGATCTTCCAGCTCATAATCCCAATGCTGGCGATCGCCATTAGCTGTAGCATTGTGGATAAGGGTCCGGACATCGTTGAGGGCACGTTCGTAACCTTTTTGCTCAGTCGACATCGCCATATTCCAACTCTTCCTGCGTGGGAATCAGACCCATCAGATGAAAGAAGCGTTCGGCGTCCTGAGGTGTTTCGAGCAGCAGCTCAACCTTCTTGACTTCCGAACTGACGTAAGTCGCCGAAACCAGCAGCTCACAAAGCTCCTGGAAATTTTGATCCTTGCAGATGGTGGGGAGTTTAGCCGCCATTTTCGACCTTCCAAGCGATGATGTCGCCTTCGTCGTCCATGTGGCTCCAGTCCAGGTCTTTGGCCAGCTCGATGATGCCATGGCCCCCGTCACGGAAAATGACGTAGGGCGCACAGTCAGGATCGACCGGGCAATCACCGCCGTGATGCAGCGTAAAGCCTAGTTCCGTGAGTTTTTCAGGCTCAGCCAGGTACTCTTGAAATTGCTCGTAGTGAGATTGCGACATTTACGGTTTCCTTATAATTGGACCGTAACATGTCGTTAACCTTTGTCAATCACCTGTCGGTAACTTTCTCGCCAGCTCGACGTAGGCCAGGACGAATTCGAGCTGGCTCTTCAGCATGAATTCCAGGCTGTAGAACGCGTCGATGTAATCCGGAAACTTCTTGCGGGCAGCCTTCAGCATCGGCAGGAAATAGTCGGCAACCTCCTGGGCATAACGTGCCTGTTTATCGACGCTGAAATTGCCACGCAACATGCTTTGGAAGTTGTTGACTCGGTCGGCACCTTTGACCAACGCGGCGATCGGATCGTCCGAAAGCTGGTAGAAGTAGGTGTCAGAGTCCTTCCATAGGTTCTTATTCAGCCACTGCAATCTGCGCCAGTTGTCGCCGCCGAAGTTTTCGACGAACCATTCGCGCGGGACGGCATCGGGATAGTCTTCCGGCGTGTCATGCAGCAATGCACAGACGATCGCCGCCTGGCGCTCGCGGACGCCGGACAGCGTGAAGATGTGAAGCGCGATCTCGATCTGATGCTGGAATTCCGGCGTCACATTGTCTTTGCGCATTCCGTCGTGAATGACACGTGCCTTCTCCAGCGCCTTCAAGGCTTGATCGTAGCCCAGACCAAGGCACCGGAACTTCAGGGCGATGTAGAGCTTAGAAAATCTGGTCATGCTTCGGGTCCTGAGGCGTGCGACGGTGGAACCAATGGGCGTCGACAAGATGGCCTTCACCATCCGCGCATACCTGAATCGTTTCCAGATCGAGGAAGACCCCATTGATGAGAGGATCGTCAGGCAGTTGCGCCATGACTTCGGCTATCGACGGCTTGAAGAAGCCATAATAGGCGCAGGAATGATGCGTCTGCGTCACCTGGAGCGGCATGATATCGGCGCGATACCGCTTTAGGAACGTCGGTTCCCAGGTAAACGCTGTCCTTCGAAGATCGGGTATCTTGAACCGGTAAAGCCGATCGTTCCGGAGAACGAGCGGCTTGACACGACGCAGACGTGCAGTCAGCTCTTCTTCAGTGATCTTCGTCCGTTCCCGGTCGAAATTGATTCGGCTGAACTCCATGATGTGTCCTTAATAAAGGGTGGCGAGCATATGGAGATCGGGCTCCATGTTGACGCGCTTGAGGAAGGAATAGGCCTTCGTGAGCTGAAGTTGCTTCTGGTTGATATAGGCCTTGACCTTAGGCTCAGCGAGAGCCTTGGCTTCTGCGAGGGTGAGGATAAAGCACTCACCCATCGCATGGGTATAGGTTTCACCCACACGATAGGAGTATTGCCCCTTGTCCACATCGAAGCCGTGGCGCGCCCAGGCGAGCGTCATATCGCCGTTCGTGAAGCGATGGAGACGATTGTCGTCCGGATCGACTTCCCAACGGAAGTCCAGCTTGACGAGGTTGACTTCAGTGACCATCGACGATGTCCAGAATGTCTTGATAGGGGTTGCCGACGGGCTTGATGCCCTGGATGAAATCACGGTCGGCGATCGTCGACGCCATGACACGCGCCTTGAGCGCTTCGTCATCGCCGCGCATGATCGCGCCGAACGCTTCGGCCGAGTGGAAGGCCGACTGTTGATCGCGGTTGCTGTCGATGATGTAACTGTAGATGTCGATCTCCAGCGTCATGCAGCGGTCGCAATTGTCAGCCTTGACGCCGAGTCGGCGCAGGTCCTTCATGAGCGTTTCGACGCTCTCGCCGATCATGGCGTGCACATCCTTGGCGAATTCGTGGACGTGCTCGGGCGCGTGCTCAACAGCGGCCGTGAAGTCCTGGTAGCGCTTGGCGATTTCGGTGCGCGGTAAGCTCATCAGAGTTTCCTTTCCCATTCGGCGTCGCGCTCGGCGATAGCCTTTTCAACTTCATAGTCATATCGAATTACACCGGCATGATGCAATATCTGTGCCGCTCTATGATCCATCTTCAGGATTACATAGACGCCGACATCGTAGGTTTCCAGGTGGATGACCATGTCAGCGAGATTGTGCGAATTGACCCACGCCGTCGCGCCAGGCATGACATAGCCATGCAGCCGTTGGGTGACCAGAACGGTTTGACGGTCACTACGGTTCATAACGGCGTCTCCTCAAAAGAATGTCCTCGGCTTCGCGTTTCATCCGCGAAATCGCGGTGGTGACGGCCGCCATTTCGAAATTGGTGAGTTGGTCGCCGAGTCGCGTCTTGATATCGATCAGACCTTCGTGCGCCTCAATAACCGCTTGCTCTTGTTCAGCCGCTTCACGCTTCGCACGTTCTCTGCTGGCCGCGTTCGCTGCATCCTTCAAAACCTTGTCAGCGTCAGCCGCGACCAAAGCCGCCTCAGCTTCCGGCATTGAAGGCAGATACCCGTCATCGAGCTTCTTGATGAGATAGGTCACCACTTCCTTCAGAAAGACATTTGGGACGCTGCATTCGCGATACTCTCGAAGCTGGCGAGTGCCATAATGAACGAGCGGAGCGCCAAATGACCAAATCGCCCAAGAAGGCGCTCGGTAGCTATTGCCACCAAGATAACCTGTCTGTACACGACTGGCCCAGGCACGTTCGACACCGTCAATGGCAATGACGTAGAAGGGTCCGCTGCCTCGGATATTACCAGGCTTCTTATCCAAAGGCGTGATGAGGATCGTATGTCCCTCGTGCTCAACGGTCGTCGGGACCGCGATCACTTTTTCACGCTTTTTGTTGGTGCGGAGATATGCGGTCACGCGCGTGTCGCCGGGAGTTTCGTGTAGGGTTGATGCCAATCCGGCAGATTGTCTCCGTCCACGACGGTGTTAAGATGCCAGGACTTATCCTGACCTTGATACCAGAAGGCTGTCGGGTTCTTCCAGGTCTCCGCACCGGGCGAATACACGCGCTTCGGCTTGGCATCCTGATCACGTATCGGATGCGGGCACGTGAACTTAACCGCCGTTTTACCGGTATTCGGTCCTTCGCCGCCTTTTTGACCATAGGTCGTGGATTTGTAACGTCTCATGGTCCAAACATAACTTGTAAAGGAATGTTTGTCAATCGCAAATGTCCTAAATCTAGGGCATTATTCAATTAGGCGGTCGATAGCCTTAACAGCCCGGCTGAGCCTGTTATCTTTCCCGCCCGCGCAGATCACGTAAGGCAATCCACGATCTTCAAGTGTTTTCTTGCAGAGTTGGAAGAACCTCTCGCGGTCAGCCTTATCCGGAAAGTAGCGCGTCCCGTCATCTACCCACGGGATATCGATATCGCATAGGAGGTACAGGTCGGGATAGTCGTTGAATTGGTCCAAGACGGGATCGTGATGCCCGAGAAGCATGTCGCCCCAGACAGCCGTCATCACCGGATCAGTATCCTCGATCAGAACTCGCCCAGCGTTTTTAGCCAAAGCCTTTCGGCTGGCTAAATGCCCAGATACGATATTCTGTAGATCGTCACTCGTAACCTCAGGGCCGAAGAATTCCGTCCAGGTACGGCCGTATTCAGGCACAACCAGGGTTCCATAATAATCCGCCAGACGTGCTGCGAGCGTAGACTTTCCCGTCGACTCAGGCCCAAACATGACCACGCGTTTTTGGAAATACGGCTTGACAATGTCCGGCAGGAATTTCCAATTTGTGTTGGGAAAATTACGGCAGTCGGTACCGCTGGTTGGCACAGCATGACGGCCGAGATCGCAGGGGATGAACTTAGCACCTACGCTTTCGGCGAGCTTCAAACCGTAAGGCTCACTGGCGAAGATGTAGTCGGGCATCTGCCAGTCTGGATCACCTGAAGCTTGCATCGCTTGGCGGATGACATCTGCCCAAATGCGCCAGAATTCTGCATCATCGCCGCCACGCGGCTCTTGCGGCAAGACTTCGTCGGTCCAGAACACGTTGCAGGTTGGGAAAAGCTTCTTCATCCACTCGTAGCGGAGCTTACCTGGAATGGGCTCATCTGGCATCGAGCAGACGGCGATCGTTAATTCGTCGCAGAAGTTACGAGCGAACTCGCAAAGATACTCATGCCCCTTGTGCGGCGGCATGAACTTCCCAAGGACGAAACCAAGCTTTCGCATCACTTCTTTCCGTAACGCTCAAAGCCCCATTCGAGGGCAAAAGCGGTTGCCAACTCTTTGTGATGGAATCTGAATTGACCGTCCCATCCCCAACAAAAAGTAGGACATCCCGAAATCCCCATCTTCTTCATTTTCGGCCCAAGCCACTCGTAGGCAGCCTGGTTCTTAGACTTGTCGTCTATTTTCACGAGATAAGGATAGTTGATAACCGTTCCGCTGGTCCCGACGGACTTACGCAGCGGCTTCTTCAGCGTCTTGGAATTAGCCGTCATTCGTGTCTCCCTTGAACCAGTCCCTCGTTTTAAGGGCATTAGACGCTTTGGCGGCAGGTGACCCACTCAGCTCAAATCCTTGTTCTAAGACTATCTGAGTGAGTTCTTTAAGACAGTCGACGCCGATTTCCCAATCGACGCCGTTAGTCGTGCCCGCAACCGTTTCATTCGTCATCAGACGACAGTGCCCTTACCGCTGCCGAAGTTCTCGGGAAGCGTACCGGCCTGGGCTTTGTAGGCCTTCAGCCACATGAAGAAGGCGACGATCGCGTTGACCCAGAAGCCAGCGTAGATAAGGGCAGTCAGGTAGAGACCTTGCAACCAGAAGAGCGGAATGCTGATCGTGTTGATCAGGAGCCAGACGATCCAGTTTTCCAGCTTCTTGCGGTCGAGATAGAACTGCGCGACGACGGTCAGCGCGAAGATGCCCGCGTCTGGGAGAGCCATAGCACCGCCGAAATGAGAGCTGATGCTCGCCGTCAGCAGCGTAACCGCACCAACGAACACGAAAGACCACGCCATCCAGCCAGGCCAAGCACGTGTGATCGGCGGCGGCGATCCCTTCTTACCGTACAGCCAGAACCACCAGCCATAGGCTTGAACACCCGTCAGCCATATCTGCGTGATCGCCAGGCCATAGAGCTTGACCTGCCAGAAGACGAAGAAGAACAGGATCGTGCCGATGATGCCGATGGGATAGTTTTCCCAGCGGCGGTAGTTACACAGCAGGACGCTGATAGCGAACGTGATGTTCGCAGTGACTTCGAGTGGTCCCATTTTCTGGGCCGCCACCACGATTGAGTGGAGGATATCAGTCATCTTCAGAAATTCCTTCGGCTTCTGCACGAGTACGATAGAGGTTTTGGTAGTGACCCATCGCCTTACTGGCATCAGCCAGCTTGATGTGACCATTTTCGACGAGGAGCGCGGCGAGATTACCGACGCATTCGAGTGCCTTCCTGGCATCGTCTGCGGCACGCTCTGCCACACCATAGGCATCCGAGTTATCCGGAGTCAGGGCCGAGACGAGGTCCATCTCAACCACATCTCGATCCCATATTCCTTTGCGATAGACCTTAGTCATCGTGTGTCTCCAGACCAAAACGCGCAATGAATTTCTTGCGCTGACGATTTGACATACGAGACCTGCTCTGTGTTGCGACGATTTTGTCGCCGTCGAAAGACCAGTTAAAGCCATGCGGAAAGCCCAACTTCTGAATCAACTTCGGCGGCAGCTCTACGTAGAGATCGCCGTTTCGTTTGGTAAGGAAGGTGATCGTTTCCGTGATCATGGCTGGCCTCAGTACGTGGCTACGATGCCGAAGCTGATGCTGTCGTCCGCGTCGAAGCCGACCTGGGCCTTCTTGAGGTCATTGGTCGTGTAGCGGGCGTCGAGCGACAGATGGGGCGTCAGCGCGTAGGTCGCGCCGATGTTGTAGGTCGAGTAAGGCGGGAAGATCGTCTTGCGATCGATCGTCTGATAGCCGACGCTGCCGCCGAGAGACCACTTGGGCGTCAGATTGTAGTGGAGACGCGCTTCGTACCAGACGCTGCGGCTGCCCAGGTTGAAGTAGTTGGGCGAATAGGCGACGTTGACGGCAGTGGACCACTTACCAAAGTCACGCGACGCCGTAACGTGCGCTTCTTCCATATCCAGGCCATCGCCGGGATCGCCACGATAGTTATAGGCCGCGATGCCATATTCCAGGCCGACGGTCTTGAACGTCGTGCGGTAGCCGCCGTAGAGATCGACTTCTTGCTTCGTGCCGTCACCGAAATCGACGTTCTCGGTCCAGGAGCCGACGTACAGGCCGGACTTGTTGGTGTAATCGACGCCGAGCGAATAGGACGGTTGATGGTTGGTTTGACTCGATCCGCGCGCCACGTAGTCGGTGGTGGCACCCGCGCTGAAGGTGAGGTCGTTGGCGCGAGAGCAGGTCGCCGCTGCCGAAAGCGCCGCTGCGGCGGCTGCAACGATGAGGCCTGTGCGGATGAATTGCTTATCCATATTGATTCCTTATTAAACGTGCGCCGAGTCGTAAAGACCTACCACACGTTTGTCAAGTCAAATGTCCGGAAATCAGGCGTCTTGTGTAGGTTTTAAGATGATCGGCGCAGGCAGCGGTCCGCCTTCCCACAAGCCGTGTTCATCGGCCGTCGTTTGCACCATGTGACGATGCTTGATTATACCTTTGTCGCGATTGCCGCGCCAATGAGGCTTTACGATTTGCACCTTCCCGTTGCGCAGGCGCATGTGCGTGCGGACGTGGTGGAACGCCTTCTCACCGGTCGCCACAGCGCCTGTCGAGCGGTTGGGCTTGCACAAGGCGGCGTCGACTGTCAGCCGCACTTCCTTGTACTGAATCAGCGGCGGACGATGCCCACGGCTCTTATTGAGGCGGCTCAGATCAGCCGGGCGTTGTTCAGACACGCGGGGCGTGTTGATGATCGCCAGGACTGTCCATGTCCAACCCATCATCAAAGGCGTCACGCCTTCAAGCGATCCTGAATTCAGCCGCAGATGATCGCCCTGGAACTTCAAACCGCCGCCAGTACGGAAATCAAAAGTAGCATCCCAGTCCCAGGCAGGCGTTTCCTGGCTGTTCTTGGCGAAGCCATAGATGCGGCCGGAATAGATGTCGATACCTTCGATCAAAATACCATGGCGACCTTGACCGAACATGCGATCATCACCATCCTGATCGTCCCACTCAAGCCATACCTTTATGGCAGGCAAGAAAAGGTGCGGCATGGATGCTCTGACCGCCAGAGGATCGAACATATCGTAGGCAGCATTGACGACTTGAGGCGACAGAACGAACGGCTGCGTGTTCTGGAGCATCCGGATCGCGCCAGCAGCCTGCTCTTCAGCCTGCGGGCGCAGTTCTGGATTAAACAACTGCTTGGGCATATCAAGCAGTTTCGCGATCAAGTCGTCAATGAGCATGGCTAGGCGATCTGAAGCGTTTTCGTCTCGACCGGCGTGATGACGCCCGTCGCCGCCAGGGTCGTCGTCAGCGCCAGAATGCGCGAACGAACGTCGGCCGGGAGCTGGATGAAGGCGCGCGCCAGTTCGATACCTTGGCCCGAACGCAGGAAGTCGCTGATGGAATCTTCAAAGGCCGTGTTGACTTCTTCTTCGAAGCCGTCTTCGAAAATCGTCAGGCCTTCGAAGAAGTAGGCCGGACGCACCTTCAGGGCGATGCACGCTTCGACGAGCTTGGAAGCGCTGACGCGATTCATGCCGCGCTCATACTTCTGGATTTGCTGGAACGTCAGGTCCATCGCGTCGGCGAGCGTTTCCTGCGTCATGTTGCAGGCCTTTCGGCGCAAACGCATACGACTGCCAACGTGCAGGTCGACAGGGTTTTTGGCAGACTCAGCCTTGGGTTCGAGATCAGTATCGGGCACAGGTTTCTCCTTAATGCCGGGGTTAACGAAGGTCTCCAGAACCAAACTCGCTGGTTACATCCTGGATAGCTTCGGGGACGTAGTTCACCGTGTAGCGATCGGCGACGCGGCAGAAATGCGGGAAATCGCCGAAATCATAGTCGATCGGATCGCCGATAAGGTCGTCGCACAGCCACTCGTACAGCCGGTCCGTGCGGTATTCTTCCTCCAGGATATCGTCGAGGTTTTCCTGCATGGCGGCTGAGAGAGACGGATGACGCGCACGCATTTCGATGATGAGGTCACCAAAATACTCCATGTCAACGACACCGTTGCCGAGTCCACCAGCGTCTTCAAGGGTTACCGCAATACGCGGTCTACCCTTTGCCCCTTTTCTCGATTTGAAAAGGGACGCGACTTCGATGAGGAACGTCGTATCCTCCTTCGTCAGCCCGGCCAGGACTTTCGTCTGGTAGTGATCGGCATCGTTCTCCCAGGAACGAATGGTGAGCTGATAGCCCGGCTTGATGGTGCTCATAGGGTCCTTTCGTTAGACCGTGGCGGCGTGATCGACCGCGAGTTGCTCGCGTTTGTTGAAAAGCGCGGCGATCGCTTCCTGGCGAGTCTCATAGCCGACGCGATGCGCACCGATGCGACCGACAAGTTCCCACGACCAGCGCGGCGAATGCCAACGCGAATTGACGAAACGGTTGCCCGGCGTCTTCTGCTCAAAGGTCATGAGCCGCTGAAATACCTTGCCGATCGGCGCGCCGTCAGCATCGGAAAGCTGGTAGGTCTTGAGGACGGTGCGCTGATTGCGACGTTTCCCGTGAATGGCCTCCGAGCGCAGATTCGTCAGCTCGGACATCGTGACGCCTTCGGGAAGGTTCGGTTTGCGGGTATCAGCCATCTTCGTCTATACACCTAAAGTGCTCTTTTTGGAGCGCTCACCCTAGCATTGCATTCGACTTTATGTCAAGCGCAAAAATGAAGCGTCAAACCTGGGGTAGACTCCGATAATGCCTGATCTTGGCGCGTGTGCCTTCAACATCGAGCACTTTTGTCAAGTCTGGCTTTACATTCTGCGCTATTCCTAAAGCGCGATCGAGGGCGTAGACCGTTTTGCCAGACGACGCGAACACAGTGACTTCGCTATAGACGCCAGCGCCGACACTATCGTCCGGAAACGGTGCCCAAATCACGCCGTCGCAGCCCTTGCAAAGGTCGTGAAAATAGGCCATCCCTTGCTCTTTATAAGCCGCGTCGTGTTCTTCCCCATTCGGGTTGACAATATCGAAACCGGCATGAGCGGGGAACATCTCGTTGATGCGCGCCAGGGCAGCGCGTTCCCAGTCGGTGTTATAGTCGCTGACGGCGTGAGCGAAATATATACGAGTCAAGTTTGCACCTGCGTCAAAGCGAGTTGAACATTCGAAGCGATCGCATTATCGATCATCAAGGTCGGATCGGTGCGGAAGAAGTCCTTCATTTGGTTGATCGTCCGGCGCATACCGTCGACCATCCGTTCCAGGAAATCCTCACGTTCTTGCGTCCACTCGATGATATGATAGCCTTTTGAGACCGGCAGTCGATGCCGATGCACGGGATTGCCCGCTGGCGTGCCGTCATCGTTGAAATGTATATCGTAGAGCGAATCGCCGATCTGCCACATCAAATCGTATTCCAGGCCGATCGCATCCACGGGCACCTTGTCCGATGAGAACGTTCCGCCAATTCCGACGTGGCGCTCGTTGAACGACTGTTTCCCACCGTAGTTGTAGGCATAATAGACGAGGATGATACGCTTGCGGTCCGACGCGCGTAACTGTGCCTCATACTTCTCGATCTGCGTTGTAAATTTCGAGACAACGCCGCCCAGCGTGAAATCGAAAACGTTCCTGGTATTCGTCAGCCGATAAACTTCTTCCGGCAAAGTCATATCAAACATGCCACCCTCAGTGTTGAGAATGACGGACGCCGAACGATGCTTATAGGTAAAGCCGTCGGTGTCGAGCACCAGGAGCTTATACGAATGCGAACTGACGTTTTGTCGGGACGATGATTTTGCCATGCTTCGACTTATAATTCCTTTACAAGAATCGTCAAGCGCTATTTTGAGGAGAGTCAAAGGGTTCAACAGCTTTATGGTGAACAGCCGTTAACTGTTGAATTGTAAAGGAATGTGTTGACAACTCAACCTGAATTCGCTAAATGTCAGGTCAAGGCAATAATACAACCGAAGGAATTGAAATGCCCTATACGCTGATCCGTCAAGATAGCGACACGCTCTGGTCCGGCCTGGACCTGGAAGACGCGGCGCGTGAGATCATTGGCTATGGTGGCTACGATTTCGAAATCCACAAGGATGGTGACGGGCTGGGCTATACGCTGTGGCGCGCCCGTTGGAGCCGCCGGAGCACCGAATTCAAGGACCCGACGCTGAGTGCCTTCGTAAAGACGGCGTTCTATGTCGGCAGTGGCTACAACGAAGAGCAAGCTGCCCAAGCCATCTACCAGAAGGTCGTCGATAACGCTGAGATGTTCAGCGGTCAACGCTGCGTGACGGACGAAGCGTATGCCCAGGAGCTGCGCGATACGGTTGCAGTGTTGATGGCGGAACCGGCCGCCGAGTCAACCAACGTCGTCCACTTCGCGGATTACAAGAAGCGCTAAATCCGCGTTTCGTCGCTTACCTTGGGCCACTGATTCATATAGAGCCGTGGGTCGTATGACTTAGACCATACAATTGTCTGGTCCAGAAGCGCTTCAGCCTGCCAACGTCCTTCGTAGATCATTTCAATGAATTCCACGATCGATTGACGACACGGCGTGATGAATTGCATGGCGTCGCGCGGTATAATGGCCAGGTCCCACCACAGCGCATGGCTGATAAGAAAATAATCGGTAGGCGATTTGCCATCCGGTGGTGACATGATCATTTCGCCAAGAGCCAGGATTGCGGCAATGGATACCTTGCGGCGATCCATGAAAATGCGCATCTCTTTCCCGCGAAACGTTACACTGATTGCTTCTTCATGACCTGCGTCGATGCCGTCTTCGGTCACGCTACCATCGCGCAAGATGGTGTACTGTCGATCATTTACGTACATTTTTCGTCTGTCCGGGGCTGACATTCGTTAAAATCCCGTTAGTGATGCCAACAAAAAAGACACACGTCAATAGGAAATGTCCTAATTAACGACATCTCTGTTGCCATTCTTATCACAATTTGATAACATCGTTAGCATGGACGATTTGCCTGACCATATGAAGTTCGGTTACGAACACCTGAAGGAGATGGAAGAGATTACCGCTCTTCTACGCTCCAATGGTGTAACCGACCCTCTTGAGCTGCATTTCAAAGCCGATCGAATTTATATGGAACGCCATAAGAATGACGTTCCATACAGAGATAAACGTGTTCAACCGAGCGTCCGCGCTCAATCTATTTCAGGTTTATCACCTGAAGAACGTGAATTTCTGTTAGAGTATTTCGCGGGCGCGAATAATCCACTTGTGCAGGGTCTTTTGGAGAAGCTTAAATGACCCATCCCAACCTGGGACTGTACATAAGTAGATCGAACCCTGAGGCTCTTGTGTACGTGACCGCCGTCGAAGACGTGATGGTCTACTTCAAGATACACTCGCCTGGCGCGCCCGTGCCTAAACCAGGCTCAGGATACGACATTCGAGATACAATCCCACGCTTCAATCAGGCGTGGGAAGCTCTGCTCATTGTTGAAGCTTGAGCGTGATATCACCGAGACCAGTGACGGCCACGATAGCTTCCGCCGTCGTGAGATGCCCTGGGATGTGATAGACCTGACCGCCGTGGCGCTTGACCCTTGTCCAGGGCTCATTTGCCAAGCTCAGGTGCGTGACATAATAGCGGATGCCACCTTCCGTGCGTTCGTAAACGGAGCCTTTGGCCTGGAGTTGCGAAACGCGACGGGCTCGGAAAGTGTAATCGATGCTCATCGTGGGCGCTTCGTCAGCCAGAAGAAAATCCAGATGCAGCCAACGATCAGGAGCCCGACGGCCGCCAGGATCGTCAGGCCGATCAGCGTGACGACGGCCTTGAAGATGAACCCGGCAATGCTGGCGAGGATCAAAACCGAGACGACTATCGCAGCCAGAACGAAAACGATTATAAGCGTAGCTTTAATGCCCATGATTAGTTTCCTGTCTGCGGGGCGGCAGGGACTGCCTGAGAAGGCGCGTCGGCCGGTTTGAAGTATTGGACGGGGTTAGGCGTTTCGCCACGAAGAGCGGCTTCCAGTCGGCGCGTGATCTCGGCGTGCTGGTACCTAAGAAGCTCGACCTGCTCATTGATACCGTCGAGCCTCTTCTGCTCGTAGAAATCGATGATCGATTGGGGGATATCGAATCCCCATGTCTTGGCCAGGCGATAGCCGTTCCACATGTGACCGACGCCCTTGATATTGGTATCAGACGGCGCATCAGCATACGCATTGAGGATAGGGACGCCGATCTCCATCGCCCATGCCTTGGCAATTTCGTTAGCGTTTTCCTCGCTCGACGCCAGGCGAGTTTCCTTGATATTGGAGCCGATATAATTCGTGCCCTCAGCAATATAGAAAGACAAATTGCCTTTCGAGTTGCCCGCCAACATCAGAAGTGGAAGTTTGGTGCCCTTCCGATTATAGTAATCGTCATCGTCTTTCTTTTCGAGATCAGCTATCGGCTTGATGATGATCTCAACCGAAGTTGACATCACCACGTGAGTGATGCGCCCAGCTTCGAAATCGGCAACGCGCTGAAGGGCTGGGATGCGAAGCGCATCTTCATCCAGGCGCTTCTTTTGAGCTTCCCGCTCACGGTCAACTTGCCACATTTCAGAACGGGCTTGACTGATCTGACCGCGCATCTCAGCGCATTGGGTGCTGAGTTGATCCCATTCGGCCTTCTGGGCGACGAGAGACTTTTCGATATGGGCCTTCGGTGGCGTGAGTGAAATCTGCGTCCACTCTTCCATCGGGCCTTTGATGATGCTGTGACGGCCGTAACCCTCGTCGTCGACCTCTTCGACCTCAAGCTGAGGATTGACGATGTGACGGTGTTCGTCGATGCGGCCAACATATTGCGCCGTTTGACCCGAGTATGGGTTGTAGACGATTTGGCCGCGTTTGATCTGGTCCGTCATATCTGTCCTGTACGCTGAAACTTCTGCACGGGGCAGAGCCTGTCTTCCAATTCACGAAATGCTTTCCAGATTTCCCCGCGCCATGGTTTCGTCGCTGCCAGCGCCGCTTCATGGTCAGTTTCTTCCTGGATCACGCCGTCATCGTCGACGGTGTAAAATCCCTCGGTCAGCAGTCGCCGAAATTCGGCGCAAATTAGCCGATTGGGCTTATCACTCATAAGGCCGCGACATCAGCGAATCGTAGTGACCTGGAGGCAGCTTGGAAGCTACCAATGCCGTCGCTTCGTTATAGTTGAGCTTGAGCGCACCGGAGACCGATTCAACGATCTTCAGTAACTCTGGTCTCGTTTGAGGGATGAAGCGGACAGGTTCCTCGCGTATCCGCATAACCATGCGAGCAATTTCATAGTTCGGGTAACCGATATACCGCGCCGTAGCATTCAAGGCGTCGCGATGCGTTATGCCATCGCGATTCTTGATCTTCTTAGCCACCGACTTGATGCCAGTAAGCGTTGAAGGCTTGGTGATACCGGTGAAATCAACTGCGCTCATGTGGCGATCTTTATGGCATCTTAACTTTTTGTCAAGGGCCATTTACAGAGAATTTAGTTCGGAATGTGAAGGTAGTAAATAGTTACCACACACCCGGCGCAGCAAGCCACCAGCAGCGCATACAGCCACCAGGGGCAATAATTGTCATCGTTGTTGTCCATGTCGTTTCCTCGCTAGCGCCGTTTGCCGGTCGTCTAATTAGCAGCGGAACAGAGCGTTCCCATCGGCGTCCGTTTGGCCGTGGAGAGCGCCTGCGCCGTGTCCAGGCGGTTGCGTGGGCTTGCCCGAACTGGAACCAGCGTGCGCGGTGTTGAGAGCTTGCTGCTGATCCTTGGGATAGCTTGGATCAATGTCGTGGATAAAGACCATCGCCAGGTGTTGCTTGATCTTCAGCGTCTGGTCGGCGTTTAGCTCAGTCACGTCAGACAGCTCGAAGAGCCCTTGCAACCAGTAGCAGAATTGAACTGTCGTCATCTTTTAATCCAGATAATAGCGGCTGGCCAAAATTTCGGCAGCCGCCTGATTGAAGAAGCAATGTTGGTCTTTTATCCGATTGACCATATCTTTTTTGCGCATGTCCCGATCCAGAGTCGCTCGTTTATACTCACCGTCGCGCTTCAGCAGCTCATAGAAAGCCGAGTCATCCAGGAAGCGCTTGTACGCCAGATGGAATACAAGATCGATTGGCGGGATAGGCTTCCCGATCTTAAGACGTTCGTTGATATGGCTGATTATGGCCCGAACCTGGTCTTGTTCGTCGACATAGTTTCCCATCTCGTCGGCGACGATATCGAGAAAGTTAGCAACGACATCCGTCTCCTCCATTTCAGCCGCACGGAGATACGAATTAGCAATCGTGATGTCGGTCTTAAACGGAACACGCATTGTAGTCATCCAAATGGCATTCGACGCAAGCGCCGTCACATGGTTTAACCTTTGAGCTACGATCGTCATAGAGCACGCGCTCGACCTTGCGACGAACAACCTTGACGCCCTGAGCCGCGATGCGATCCGCGACGCCGTGGAGGATATTGACCATCTCGTCTTCAGGGATGCGTGTGTTGAAGTGCGAAGTCGCGTAGCACTTCAACCCATCGCCCAGGACAATATCGCCATGGATAGCTGAGAACTTCCAGCCGGTCGCCTCAACGACAGGCTTGATGACATCCGGCTCGCCGACCATGGTGATGTGGGTCTCGTAGTAAGTTTTGCCGGTCGCCATTAGCGTTCCTTCAGATAGTCCAAAATATCGTCCGTGAGGCCGCTGTTGTAGCCGGTGGGGCGTTGGAGCCTGCGAGCATCCTTTGCCTCTCCAGAGCCTCCACAGGCGCTACACGGCACACTATGAGCGGTTAGGCGGCCCAGCCCATCGCAGCGAGGACAATGTCTGGCTGCGGTCATCGATCGCCACCACCGTGCCAGTCGTGGTTCGGGTCGATCAGCTTGTGCGCGTGCAGCACGAAGAAACGCATCAGGGCGTTGTCGACGGTCTGCTGCGCGCGGGCTTTCCATGCGTCCTTCGCCAGAGCGTAATTCGGATACGCGCCGACGAATTCGACCTTCGTCAGGTCCTTGAATTCGACCGGGCCGGTCGGACTGACCAGCTCGCCGCCGATCACGATATGAAGAAGCTGAGACATTATGAACCCTTACTAAATGCCACGAATCAGTAGATTGAGGACGCGCGTCGCTTCCTCGAAGTCATTAACGATCCGCACATCATAACGGTTGCACACGACTTCGACGTTGCCAAATCGCCAGAATTCCTTAGGGCAGCACACAACCGTCTTCTGCGGCTTGCGTGCGGCGGCGATGCCAAGCTCCAGAAGCGAAATGGGTGACTTGCTGCTGGCCTCGAAATTGAAGAAAACGTAATCCGCGTCTTCGATATGTTGCAGTTCCCAGTTGACCTGCGCGTTGAACTGCGGATTGTCGATCGACTGCTGCCAGGAAGAATCCCAGTCTTGGCGGCGGGGATTGTAGATGACAGATGCGTTCGAGAAGAACATCTTGATCGCTTCTTCCTGCCAATCGATCGAATTGCCCATTTCGATCGTTCCGGCCAGGAAGATCGTAGGCTTCACCTCGAAGGGCGTCGGTCGATAACTCGAAGGCGGGAAGACAACCTTAGCCATTGGTGGCGGTCTCGTTCTGGGCGCGGCGCGCGGCCCAGAGAGCCGTCAGTCGATCTTGAAGAGCCTTCTCAGCGTGATAGAGAAGCGCGATCTGGATATCCAGGGTCTTGGCGTCCGTGACGAAAGTCGTCGCGCCAACATCGGTCAAGCCGCCGTCCTTGTCGAGCTTGTATTCGACAGCAAGCGTCAGGGCCGTCGAGTCGTCCGTGGATAAGAGGTCCATATCGCTTCCTTCGAAATCTTTACGATTCCTTTATGCCCTAATCCAAGGCGCTGTCAATCCGGATTTTTCCATTCCTTGTAGATCGCCCAGACCACGAAAGGGCAACAGATCGTCAGGGTAATGTCAGACAGCAACAGTACCCAGTTTGGCATGGATCAGAAATCCAACCAGACGGATACGAAGGTCATGACGCGCCCCAGATACAAGGAAACGGGATCACCACCGTGGTGATCCCGTCTTTATGCAATCCTTATCAGAAATTGACGCACGGTAAAGTGAAGTTTCCGTGACGTGGTTTACGGCTTGGTCACTTTTCGGCGAAATTCGCCGAATCCAGACGCTCTTCTAAACTCATGCGCGGGGACAGCAAAATATCTATGCCGAAACCTTGGAGAACCTTTAATAGACAGTCCATCTGAATTGTAGTCTTTCCAGCTTCAACTTCGCTAACGAAACGTCGGCCTGTGCCAGCCAAGTCAGCGAATTGCTGCTGGGTCAAACCTAGATGCTTACGCATGGCTCTTGTAATAGCACCGATCTCTTCCACAGTATTAACTCTTTGAGGTTTCCTGCTCTTGAGAATGTAATCGGCCTCGCGCTCTCTTTTGAGGAGTTCGTCGCGGCTGATCTCATTGGCTACATGATCAACGATTCGAATGACGTGATTTACCGGCGCGTGAAACCATTCCTTAGTCCCGTCGGCCGCCAAATCCTTTAGACGCTCAATACAAGCGCGCTCCACCATGAATGGCGATTCCAGTTGAACATGGTGAATTAGCGTGGATTTGCCAGGCAGCGTTTGTTGATGCTGCCTGATTCGCACATTAACGTCTGAATTATCAGTGGCCCCGATTTTTACCAGATCCGGCATATTGCTATTAGTGAGAACGTAAACGTGTCCCATGAAAACTCCAGTCACGATTCGTCGGATCGTGACTGAAATTAACTAATTGTCAAGAAATGCTCCCGAACGGAGCGCGCTAGGCCTCGAACCCTTCCGGCACCGGAGGCAGTTCCTGCAACGCCGCACGGACCGCGACGCGTTCGTGCTCCAGCGTGTCATCGTCCCCGTCGTCCAGGCGACGCTCCGACGTGTAGATGTAGCCCGACTTGATGCTTTCCGCATGGGTCGTGCCGACCGGAGACACGACGACGTACTTGTCGCCGTCGTAGGCGATCAGGCCGATCTCGCGGATCGGCGCTTCCTTACCAGCCTCGTCGCCGAGTTTCAGCATGGGGTAGTCAGTGTAAAAGGTCATTCGTCGTCTTCCTGTAGATGGCTGCGCGCAGGCGGCAGCTCGGTGAAGCATTTTTGCTTGAAGTAGCCGTAGAACTTGGCGTCGACCATCGTCTCGTACTTTCCCGGATAATAACGCTCGTTCCAGGATCGCCGCCGGGCTGCCCGACGACGGATACGCGAGAGATTGAAATGCCATTTGTACTTCTCGACGCGCAGTTCCTTAGACCAGTCACCATGCGTGTGAAGCTTGTAGTGGTAGATGCGATTGAAGCGTTTGACGGTGTAGGCGCGATGCCGCTGCGGGAAGAACAAGCTGTCCGATTTGATCGTCCTATAGTAAGGCGTCATGGAGCTATGCTTCTTCAGATCGATCCACTTTCTATGCTTCATCGTCGTCCTCATGGCATTGGCTGCACAGGCCTCCGCCCTCTTCTTCGACCCAGGTTAGATCGCAAGGCTCGTGCCACCAGTTGCAGCCAACACAGAGTTCGACGGCGTGCGGTTCGTCGAGCAGACGATCTTCCACTTCGTCTTCGTGGCCGTCGAGTCCGTGGTTGTTCAGGACGGTCGCGACAGACTGACACGTGCCGAGGAGATCGTGCTTGATCTCTTCCATTTGTTCGTCGGTGAGGCAGCGCTTACACACCATCAGCAAGTTGTTCCTGACATTCGGTGATCATTTCCAGGGCATAATTGCGGGTGTCCTGCCGCTGCTCAGGAGTCGTGCGTGTCCACCGAGTGTCCGGATCAAGCGAATTCCAGATCAAGATGGCTACGGCTTCAATACGGGCAGCTTTCTCAAATTCCATCGTTTCGTTCCTTGATCTTAAGAGTCGCGACGACCTTGGATTCAGTGCACCAGCCGTCGCGATTCAGCATCGCAGCCATCAGTTCCGCCAACGTCAAATCGGGCGACGTGATGCTCATCTCGACTTCGATATCGCGCTGGCCTTCGTAGTTCTCCAGACTTTCGGCGTATTCTTTGATCTCCCTGGCGCGGCGCATGGCTTTGCGCTTCGTCGAGAAATACTCGCCGTGCTCATCGTCATTGTGGCCCCAGATCGAATAGACACGCATCAGTACGTCTCACGAACCTTCCCGCGATCCAGGATCACTGCCGACGGCGCGTCTTCGCCTTCGTCGCCGAAGAAGGCTACATAGGCATCCACAAGCTGATCGCGTGCCGCCTGGCACACGTTCTTACCATCCCGGAAATCGTCCAGGACTTGCCAGACCGCTTCATGCAGCCGTTCTAGTGTTGCCTTAGCCGACGTAGTCATCGAGCCTCTGTGCCTGTTCACGGATGCTTTCCGCCTGTTCATGGTCGCCGAGCTGTTCCTCAAGATCAGCCAGGGCACGCAGGTCAGCCGCTTCAATCTTCATGGCGCGGCGGCGCTCAGCACCGGCCTGCAAAGTCTTCGTTGCAGCTAGTTCAGCAAAGTCGACCAGTGTGTGGAAATAGTCGGTGACAGCTTCAATGATGTTTGCAACATCGCACTCGTAGAAACCGGCCGAGTTGAAGTTGTTGTACTCGATGATCTGCCAATAGACGTTTCCGTCGACAAAGACCTCGCATACGTCAATTACATAAATGGGGGCAGGCTCATACAGAGTGATCGCAAGCCCGACAGCTATTTCAGCTTCTGGCGGAAGATTCTCTTGAACAGCCGTCGGTCGCACGCGGCTCGTCGCCACGATCTCGCTGTCGACAACAACGCAACGGTATTCGCGGCCGAGTTCCTTTATCGGCGCGATGACGACTTCGAAGTCGTCTTCTTCGAGATAGCCGATTGACACCATCTTGTCGTGCCAGGCCTTGAAGTCGTCGCGGTACATCGTTTGACCGGCAAACTGTTTCAGATCGCCGTTGGGCTTGAGGAATACGTCGGTGAGCTTCGCCCAGTCCAGATAGTTGTACACCTCGGACATCTTCATGACGATGGCGTCATTATTGAGGAAGAGGTTACCGAGCGCCTTATAAGCGGTGGTGCTGAAGCGTTCTTCATCGAACCAAACGCCAGGATACCAACCCGCTTCCTTCGCCACCTTCTGAATGCCGAGGCTACCGTAGCAAACTACCGGTCCGCTGACCTTCGGCGTCGGCCCCTGAACTGTGTGTGCGAACGGCACAACGCGCACTGTCTCGTAAGGAATGGCGTGCGCCTCGAAATGCGCAACCATGCGATCGAAGCACGCTTCTGAGAAAACGTTCGTTTCCAGAATCCAAGTCGGATGCTTAAACATAGTTGCTCTCGTAAAGCGCCTCGTTGCCTTCGTCAGGACGGCAGCGATAGCCGCGTTCGTCCAGGCCGTAGCCGCCGGGCTTGTTTTCGCCGCGCCGAACCATTTGCTCATCCCATTCCCGGAACGCACGCTCGCAATCGGCGCAATAGTAGTTTCGGCCGCTGGTAGTCGACATAATCGGCATCCAGAACTGGAGCTTGCCCTTCAAGGGCATTTGGCAGGCAGTTCGATTACAGGAGCCGTCCTTGTGGCCCTTGTCTTCCATGTCCGGGCCTTGATACCCCATCCCAGCATCGCGAGCGGTGATCGGTGAGTGAACAGCTTTCTGGTGCTGGAGATTGCGCCGGAACTCCGCGTCGCGCAGCGAGTCCATCACTTTACGATGGGGCGTCGCCGACGCCTTGACTTCATTGAGGCCCTTCAGGCGCGGCTTAAGCTTCATTGGGATTCCCATACTTTGACATCAGCTCGATGAGCTTGGCCCGATCACTGGCCTCGATTTGCTGTTCCCTGGTTTCTTCCTGGGCGATGCGCTTGTTCATTTCTTCGTCGGTTTCCGGCCGCGTCTCATAGACAGCGATGCCATATCGGGAATCTTCGTAGCGAACTGAGATATCCTCATAAGCCAAGCGAGCCGACGGGTGTTCGCACTTCAGCTTGATCAGCGTCTGAATGGCATCATCAACAGACCCCTCCAAATCGTAGGAAAGGTTGCTGAGTTGAACAGTACGTGTCTGGCGAGTGCGATCGACCATGATAGCTCCTAAGGTATGCCTAGAAATAGGACATTCCTTTACAACTGTCAAGCGCTAAAGTTTAGGCGTCGTCAGCTTCGCCAGGTGCGCGAGCGCATCAGCCTGATCGGCGAAGAACCGGGCTTCATGTTCCTCCACCCAAGCGCGCCCAACACCGAGCGTGCGGAAGCCGGGCTTACGCTTATAAACGCTGTAGCCCCAGACGGCGCGGCTGGCTGGATCGCCCTGCTTGACATAGTTTGGCGGATATTCCTTGATGCGCACGCACACCAGGGAAGGCATAGAAACAGGACCGTACACCATCCAGATTGGCACGTCAGCCGGTGCGGCTTCCATCGTCGTCCAGTTGTCTGGATCGCCGATCATCTCCGGTAGATTATATAAGAAATGGGGTGCGGATTTTGAAGCCATTATAGTCTTTCTCGGACTTGATGAATTCGAACAGCTTGCGCAGCAGTTCGGGATCGTGGGCGGTCGGATCGAGACGGAAACGCAGAATGTCGTCGATCAGTTCGATGTTTTCGGCCGCCAGCTCGGCGCGACCACAGAGGCAATCCGGGAGCCTGGCATAGTCGATAGCCTTCTTTGGGACACCAAATGCCTTACAGAGTTGAAGGATTTCAGTCTTCCACAGCGAGCGAATTGGCGCGATCGAAGCGATCTTTGAGGCCACCGCGTAGGTCCCAAGCTCATGCTCCGTCGCATTGATCGTGTTGACCACCCAGTAGTTATGGCCGATTTCCAACGGCGTGATGATCACACGCCCGTCGAGATGCGTCACTGCGTTAAGAGAACGCAGATTCAGGTCGGCCCAGCGCTGCGGGTCCTGGTTGCCGCCAAGCGGCACTTCGACACGAATATCCGCGAAAGGGCACATTTTCTGAAGCCACGGGATGACTTCCCGTTCGAACCACGACCGCTGCCGCAGGTCTTTGACATAGTGGATGCCGAGCAAGCCGACGCGCTTTCCAGGATTCAGCGCATTGAGAGTCTGATAGAGCAGTAGGAACGCGATGATCGAGTCCGTCCCGCTGAGGCCCATGATGAACCCAGGGACCGGCGTCTGCGATAGGCCAATCTTCTTGGCTAGACGATCTTTCAGATCATCGAATTTCTTGAGGACGCTCATTAAACCTTCACAGGCCTTTCGATATCATATAGCTCGGCAAATTCGCCGCGTTGATAGTCCGTCATGGGAGTAAAACCCGCGCCCTGATATGGCGGATTTGATGCTTGTTCTTGCAGCCGCTTGAGAAGCGTCTGAACGTTGAAATCCTCCGGATCAATGGCGCACAGCAAAGCATTGCTGGTGTGGTTGATGAGCGCAGCGCTGCCGCCGTGGATCAGCGTGCCGTGATCCAGGTTGATCGATACGGTATAGAACCCTTCCTTGCGGGAAGTCAGGAGATACCACCGGCTGTACTTGTAGGCGTGTGCCAGCAGGTCGCTATAGCCGGTGCGACCGTCGGCTTCAAGAGCCCATCCACGTACCTGGCCCCAAAGCTCAGCGTTTTCGCTGACCGACTGGCGCATGGCGTCGGCATAGGTATATTGGAGCGCCTTGAGTTCGCCAACGGTCATGTTATTCTTCCAATCCCAGCAGTTTGCGCTCGCGCGGCGTCAGCTTGGCCAACGCCGCCGCCTTGTCGTCGTTTGCACGCTTGACGTTGTCGATTCCCAGGCCATACGAAATCTTGGATTCCAAGATGTAGTATTGGCCCGGCATTTCGCCGGTCGGTACCGCCCAGACCTCCTCGATTTTTGCCTGACCGCCGTACCAGCCTTTGCCATTAGCAGCGGTTTCGGCTGAGATTTTCGTGGGGAAGATGCCGACGACATCGCCCAGGCCATTGAATTCATCGGTCGTTTCGGTGACCTTGAAAACCTTGGTGAGGGTAGCCTTGTAACGATCAGCCAGGGTAGCACCTGCGGTTTTCGCATTGTCCATGCGTTTGTCTCCGAAATTGAGAGGCGGTTGAGAGACGCGCCAGCCAAAGCTTTCCCAGCGCTTTTCATTGGGATTGACGCCGCGCGGCAGGCGCAGTGATATCGTATAAAACGAACCGATATCGACCTGTTCGTCGGTATATCCCCGAGAAAGCAAGCTGATCATTTGCTCTTCGGCTTCGTCCTCAGCGATCGCTTGATCGTGACGCAGCATGTCGACAGGGAAAGGCCACTTTCCGATGACCTGATATTGCATCATCTGAACCATATCAGACCTCCGGAAACGAAATGTCGGTGAAGCCTTCGGGCAGTTCAGCCCAGCCGTCGAATTCATCGTCACGGCAATAGACGGGATAGCCGCGCACTTCCCAGCGATGGGTGTCCGCGACATTGCGGTGGAACAGCGCGCCTTGATCATCGACACGATGACGGCAGAAGACCGTTTGCGGCAGGATGTAGCGCGTGGCACGCGAGCTGTCGGCCGGGATTTCCTTGAACCTCGCCAGGAACGGTCGACCTTTCGGCGCACCCGCCATCGGCTTGAGCTTTCCGGATAGATCGGACGGGATAACGCAGGACGTTTCGAAACGTGTCGCCAGCCCGACGCTTTCGCTGACTTCCGTGCGGGCCAACGTCAGGCGATTCTTGAGCGTCTTCAGAGCGCCCAGTTCGTTCTCCGGCAGCAGCCAGTTATAGAAGGAGCAGTTCGCTTCGAGCGTGTCGACGGCGCGGAACGCCGCGTCCACGGCGTCGCTGGCTTCACGGACCAGATCGGTCGCACGCGCTTGGGCTTCGAGCAAGCTGTTGGATTTTGGATGAGCTTTCGTTTCGCCCGCGATGACGACGCGCAGACCAGGCTCGTTCACGACGACCGTCGACTTTTGCGACGGCGAGTTTTCCCAAGTCGAATGCTGCGTGGGCGCAATGGCGTAGGAAGGAATCGTAGCTTCAGCGATAGCCAGGAGCGCCAGCACGTCGGTCTCGGTCAACTCAACCTGACCCTTCGTCGCCGCATTCATCATATGAATGGTTTCTTCGCGGTTCCGACGCATAACTCGCGTATCCATATAGGAACGGACGCGGTCGACAAGTTCAGCGGTTTCAGAGGGCATAAGCCAGTTCCTTCGTTATGCCCTAGTTCTAGGACATTCCTTTACAACTGTCAATCCCATTTATCAATAGATCGAGAACTATTTCGTCGGTGGTGTTCTCCGCGCCATTGCGCTGCTCATGCCACCAATACCACAAGCCAAAAGCCGCCATCACGTAGCCGGGATACTTCACGCGGGGCTCACCCATATAGATGTCCCAGCCGAAACGATCAAGGACGGCTTTATCGGTGACGGTATAGAGCTTCGTCATCGCAACGGCGGTTCCCAGCTTTCCGGTGGTGCTTCCGGCGTGACATACCAAACGAGATCGCGGTTTCGCTCATGCCACAGATTGGTCGGCGGGAAATCCTTGCCGATCAGGTTCTTCTCGATATAGGCGCGCACAGTGCCAGGCCTGATTTCAAGGGCCTCAGCATAGCGCTTCCAGTAGGCGCGTTCGATGTTGTCCCAGGTCCAGCCCGTGAACGTGGAAATGTCCACAACGTGGCGGCGACGTTGTGGATTGGAGAACATGATATAGTCGCCGCTGCATCGCCAGGCCCAACGCTCGGAGCCTACAACGATCGCACGATAGCCGTTTCCGACCGGACGTGTCTTCGTCAGGTGTGCGCGAGGCGTGGCGGCTGGATTGGTCCTTCGATTTGGATGAAGGATTCTTCGTCCCATGGTTTTTTCGTCCGTGTACTGTAGGGGAACCAATCGCTGTCCTCAGGATCGGCATAATTGACCCATTCCAGGATCATCCAGTCTTCGTTTTCCGTGTCATAGACCCAGTAGTAACCGTCGGCTCGGCGACGACGACGTGCTTGCAGTTCGTCGTCGAAAGGCGCGCCGAGTGCTGCACGATACCAGGCGTCAACATCCGCTTGCGTGGCGTAGTGATCCCAGGAATCGGTACGCGGGATCGGCGTATCGTTTTGATAGCTATAGCTCGCTGCCCAGAACAAGCCCTTCGTCGGTCCGCTTTGCGTCGTTTCGACGACGCGAATCTTGAGCGTCAGCCCGGCGGCGCGTGCCTTGAAGAAAGCAACGGCGCGGCCGAGTTCACTGGGATAGCCTTCGAAGGCGTCGAGTTCGGCGGCAGCGGGAGTGCCTGGAAGATACATCAGCCGAGTCATGCGATATCGTCCGAGGGCTTTGCGCGCAGAATGCACGCCAGTTGTTGCCGAGGCGATTCGAAGCCGCGCTCATCCACCTCTACGACGACCATCTTCGCCATGTTCAAGGCGCACGGACACAGTTTCGTCAGGGCCGGATATTGCGTGCCCATGCAAGCGCACGCCATGGGGAAAGGTTCGCCCCATTTGGCGCGCTCAGCTTCGTTCCAGGGTCGCAATATGTAAGGCATCAGACCTTGATCCCCATTTCTTCGACAAGGATACGATAGATCAACGTGGCTTCTCCGGGATTGAGCGTCACGTCATCACCGAATGGCCCGGTATCCATACCGACTTTGAGCTTACGAATGCCAGAACGCAGCGTCTCCAGCAAATGATCTTCCATGGGATGCGGCTGCGGCATATCAGTTCTCCGAACCCATGCCCAGGCGCAGCGGCGCGACGGGATCGCCCGAGATGCCGGTCGACTTGACAGCTTCGTTCAGATAGCCGTTGATTTCCATCTTGGCGGCTTCGACGGTGTTTTCCATGTGCTCATCAAATTGCTGAGCCACCCACGGCGCGGATTCAAAGATGCGTTTACGCGAGCGCTGAGCCTTGGCGAGGATTTCCGCCGTCTTGCCCTTTGGCAAGCCCATCTCGCCGACCGACTTGATCAGATCGTCGAGCATGTCGATCGATTCTTGCAGATCGCGATTGATGTCTTCGCGGAACGTCTCGCGCAGGTCGCGCTTCGGGATCGTCGGCATACTCTCACCGTTGAAACGGTTCAGCGTGCACGGCGCACCGCCGCCCAGGTTCATGGACGTGATCATCTGGGCGAACTGGGCTTCGGTCATATAGACCTCGACCAGCTCCTTGCCCGCGAAGTGGCGATCTTCCGCCGAGTTGCGCGAAATTTTGCTGCCGCCGATGGCCAGGCGAATGTAGTGCTGATGGGTGAAGTCGCTGCCGTACAGGACGGCATGACCCGAGACGCGACTGACGCTGATCTGAGCGAATGCCGGATGCGACAGATAATAGTCCGTCGTGTTGCCGTCACCTTCGGTGCGGGTAGGCTCTTGATCGGTGCTGCGGGTCTTGTTGAACATTTTGCCCATTCCACTTGGTGTAGGACATTCCTTTACAACTTCCGGTCACGCGTGTCAATCGTATTCTTGACAAAAAGATGATTGACGCTTTATGTGATCGACATGACCTCCGAAGATGATATCGTTTATCGCCTGCGCAAGCGCGCCGCGATCCGCCGCCAAATCCCTACCCGGAAATCAGTCCAGGAGGGTCAGCCCGATCGTATCGCTGACCTCTTGGAAGAAGCAGCCGAGGAGATCGAGCTGATGCGCGTCCAGTTACATCCGCAGGGTGTCGTCAAACCCCTCCGTCCGCACGTGCTCGACTAGAGCCCAGATCAACAGCGCGTCTTCCAGGCTCAGCGAGCCGAATTCGAAGAAGCCGCGTTCGCTGAAGACGTAGAGAGCCTCGTTCAGACCACTCTTTGCGTGATCCGGATAGGCCTTGGCATCCACTTCGATCAGGTCGCGAAAAAGCTCCTGCTGGTTCGAATGATATTCGGCCGCCGCGTCTTCGTCAGACAGATCGGGGAAAGACGGCTTGAAATCGCCGCGTTGAAAATCCTTCGGGTCGTAATCGCTCATCGTCATCTCCATAGTTAGTGTTTTTCATATATATCGAAAACGATATAATGGTGCCGTCGGTGGTGAAAATCCGGGAGTTTATATCGTTTTCGATATATCCCGCATCGGCTGACGCGCCAGCTTCGGCACCTTACCGTCCTCAAGCCATTCGTTGACCTCATAGGACGACAGGTAGAAGATCGGCAGCCCGCGCCTCGTAGCCTTGTGGATCGCCTGCATCACCCAGGGTGAGCGCGTCCAGCCGTCTAGGTACAGAACGACGACAGCGTTTGTTTCCGCCAGCAGCTTGACATCGCCTATCTCTTCGACGCCAATATTCGGAAAACCTTCCGAGATAATCGGCATCGGTGTGAATTCGCACGGGGCCAGCATAGTCGTGCCACGCTCCATGAGCATCTTCTGCGCGTGCCAAAACATGACCTGACGGTATTCCGCCAGGATTTTCGCTGCGGTCGGATCACAACCTGCGGAAACGCCATAGGGACAAGCCAGGTAGATCATCAGCTCTTTTCCACACCTGAATAGAACCCAAATGACCCGTATTCGATGAGATACGCATATTCGCCCAAAAGAGCTGAAACGGTATCGAAAATTCGGTCCTTGGAAGGGATGCCAGTCAGGGCAACATAATTGACGGGATCGCCTCTTATGTCAGATGTTTTGAACCACCCTACATAATAGCTTGCGTTTTCATCCATCATATCATGGATGAAAGTATAAGGACTGCTGGTATTTAAATCAGATTCCATCAGGTGACTAAGGAAATCACCTTCAATATCGTCTACGTATTCTGTGTGAGTATTTTTCTTGACCCCACACGTTGAACAGAAATTTTTATCGTCAGGCTTGACGCATTTACAGCTCGGAACTTCAATAGCTGCTCCGCGCATGGAAGGCGGATCAGCAATAAACCCAAAACCAGCAAATGCTTTATAATCGGTGCCCATCTCAGCCCCTGTACTCGTGTATGATGACGCCGTCGACGCCTATGAAGCGGTGGTGAATGACCGCGTTGTCCGCCAGCTTCATCTTGGCACGCGCCTGGGCGAAGCAAGCGTCGGCGTCCCAGCCCGCGAATTTATTCACGATGTGAAGATCAAGCGGACCTCCAGCTTTCGCGCATTCAACCGCCGCAGCGGCTTTACCATTAAGCGGGAGTCTGAGCGTCGGCAGAGGAGTTTCTCACGATCGAATCTAGGAGGCGTTGCAGGACTATAAGCACATCCTCATTCGTCTGGCAACGCCTGCAATTGTTTACCCAATCGAAGCGATCTTTTCCGAAGCGTATTTCGAAGAAACTGCCATATTCATTCGGCTCAGTCAGTCGCCAAGCTTCATAGGTCCAGCCATGGATTTCCGCGCGCTTGATCAGCGTGCGTTCATCGCCGTAGAATTGCTGACGCGCGTGCTCGATGAAGAGACGCGCAGGCATTTTGACGCCTGTGACATCCTGGATAAAATGCGGTCGCAGGCATTCGTCATTGGGTACATATTGCTCGTAAGACGTGACCAGTCCAGCGTAAAACTGCTGGTATCCTAGCGGATACGGATAATGCCAGTTATCCGGCATATCGCCCTGGGTTTCCATCATCAGGTAGCCGAGAGGTATAACCTTGTCGACACGGCAGCCTACTTCTTCCCACGTCTCGCGGATCGCAGCTTCCCGCATGGTCTCGGTCACACGTTCCAACCGATAGTCAGGAGGAACCTGACGTGTGTAGGAATCCCGATGGCCGCCTGGAAGCTCTTCTCCGCGCCGCCTGTTGGTCGCCAGGACGACGGTGGTGTGGTCGACTAGCGGCACCATGAAGGCCGTCCTGGTCAGCTCCTGAGGTGCTTCCACGGAGGTTATATACGCTTTGACGGTATTCGGCTTCGGAAGATACGCCACATCGTAATAAATGTGGACGAGGCGAGGCTCTAAATTTGGCTCACTCAACATTCACGAAACCTATCAGATCACGCTCCATGTCGCGGATGCGTGCCCATTGACCCAGCGAACGATGCAGCTCGTTCCACATAGGAATTCTGTACAACGTGCAGTTCTCCCACGCCGTATCGTTGCCATCCAGATTTACCAGGATATAGCGGGGCAAAACTGGAGGTGGGCCGCCATTGTCACTGTGGCGATCACGTTCAAAAGGCCGCCCGGCTTTGATATCATCCACATCTTCCTGCGACAGGAGGACATCAGTTGCACGAAATTGCCCAACACCGAGATGCCTGCTTTTCGCCGAGCGTGCATCCAGAGCGATCACCATTTGCCCGATATAAGGTCGGTTGTGTATGCTTATGAGGTGATCCCACATACTTTCTTGAGCTTCCGTGTGGAGCGCAAGTTGGTGAATGGTCTGACCATAGTACCACAGTACATCGGAGAACCACTCGTATGATTTGTGTTGCATTTGAGCGTAATCGCAGAACAATTCGTCGTCGAATTGCTTGGGAATACGATGAGATAAATCGATGCGCTTTGCGATACACCTATGTAATTCGTCGATCAACACACGCATGATGTGGATCGACTTCATCAGATAGAGTTTCGTACAGGGCGGATAGGTCTCCAGCTCGACAAATTCAACCGCCATCAGATAATCCCTTTAGATGTTCTGCGTAAACCTCACGGCCCAGCGGCGTGATGCACCAGCGAGGAACCGTGTCCCAGCTTCGATACTGAACCAGTTTCAGCTCTTCCATCGCCGTCATGGCCTTATTGAACGGATCGGCGGAGGCGCGTCCGGACACATTGGAAGTCATCTTCCGGAGCCATGCCAGCTCGCTCTTCTTGAGCGCGCGCATTAGCCCTTTTCAGCCATATGCAGCGCGATTGCCAGCATACCGTGCGCCGAGTTCTCGGCGTGGCGGACGGCACCCGTCAGCAGCTCATCGTAGGCTTTCACCATAGTGGCTTCGGCCTTGGCGAGATCGCCCGAGACGAAATCAAGGCGATCCGCCAGCTTCTCCAAGCCGACCTGATACAGGAGGTTCACGATGCGATGAATTTCGTCCTGCGCGTCACGAAGCGCCTCGCGGCCGTCGGAATGGAGAACAGATGAGGTCACGAGAATTCCTTCGACAGTTCTTCGAAGAGCGCTTTGCGCACGTCGACGGGTTGAGCCTTCAGGGTCGTCTTGGCCGACGTGATCTTGGCCTTCTTCTGGCGTTCACGACGCTGGCGTTGCTTCTCCAGCGCATCCAGGCGCTGCGTGCGTTCGGCGTCGGTTTCCCAGCGTTCGACCGTGAGAATGACGTAACGGCTGTCGTAGCTGTAGTCGACTTCGATCCGGATTTCCAGCGCGTCCTTCTCGTACTTCGCGCGCAGCTTTTGCAGCGCGTCGATCACGTCATCGAGCGGACCTTCGAGGATGGCGTCTTCCACATCATGACGATCGGTGACGCGGCGGAATTCGAGGGGATCGTGTTTCGACATATCAGAACCAGGGCATGTTGGTGTCAAAGTTGCGGGCGATTTTCGCCCACATGACGGTTTGGTACTGCTCAACCATGTTGGACATGGGGCTCGACGATTGCTTGAATTGCGTCGCCCGGCGCATGGCTTCGGTGCTGACCCAGTCTTGAAACAGATCGAACAGCTCTTCGTGCGTGCGCTTTTCGTCGGCGTCGGTCATGCGCTTGAAGCTGGCTTCCATAAGCTGCGTCAGCACCGAGCGCGACGCGGCAGCTTCGAGCGCGCCCATGCCCCATTCCATGGCGTAGCACGGGTCGGAGGCGAACTTGGCAGCCCAGTTCGCCAGGACCTTGTCGTAGCCTTCGACGGCTTCCGCCAAGCGAATGTGAAGGCTTTCCACCTTCGACAGCTTCGCGCCGGTCTTCGACGTAGCGGTGAGTTGGAGAGCCAGCTCTTGAGCGGTGGCGGCGATGTCGGTGGTGAGTGTGTTTTCCATGTCCGTAATCTAGGACATTCCTTTACAACTGTCAAGCGCCATTTATCGGCAGCTCGAAGATTCGTGATGACCGCAACGCTTGCACGTCGCCTCGTAGATTCCCCAGCCTCTGACATCGTCTGGAAGATCGTCTTCCACCATGTCGTGACCAATAATCCAGCAGAGGAGACGCCACAGAGTCATTCGATCAGACACTCCACCTGGTGACCAGTCATCCACTGGTAAAGCTTGATGAGCCAGGACGGCTTACCCATGCCGAAGTGCTCCATATCGGTCCAGGTGGCGCGCTTCGGCCCGGCGAAATCGTAGTCGCAGTCGACTTCGCCGTAATAGTCCTGGGTGAAATGGACGCGGAAGTTTTCGACGATCCACCAGCCGAGTCCGATCTCTTTTTCCTCGATACTGGCCTTCAGGGTATATTCCAGCTCGCCGTATTCGTGTTCATAGTTGAACGCGCCGCCTTCGCCAGTGATCTCTTCGATGTCATGCTCTTTCCAGTCGCTATGGTTGCTTCCACCATACACGACCTGGAAGAGAATTCGCCCAGGTTCCCTTGGGTTTGGCTCGAAATCGATGGATGGGAGCCAGCAGAAATCGTTTTCCCACACATCGAACATCGGGTAAAACTCCTGAGCGAATTCAGATATCATTTCCGGCCGCCGACGCGACGTACCTTCAGCTCGACATCGTGGTCGTGCAACGAAAACAGTTGCTTGGGGTCAATCCAGAACGGTTCGTTTTCTTCGACGTGACCGCGACGGAAGATCAGCGATTCGCATCCGAGTGCCTTTTGGATGCCGACGACGCGGCCGATGCCCAGGTTGACGACGGTGCCGACCGGGGTTTGGGTCGGATAGATGCCGCTCCACTTGTCGCCGTCGTGGCAGCTCTTGCGCGTGACCAGAACGGTCGCCGTCACTTCGACTAGGCAACCGATGAATTGGGCGAAACCGTCAAGGCTGACGTTGTCTGAGGTTTCACCCTTGTTGACATTGGCGTATTCGGTCGTCAGCATGATACCGCCGTAGCGCGAGGTCTGACGTTCGGTCGAGACCCACGACAGCGAGCCGGAAGCCGTCATTTCGGCGACCTGCTCGGACGTAGTGTCTCGCCAGGTGCTGGTGCCGTCGAAATCGCCCGTCATCCGGGGACGATTAATTTGACCATAGCCGTCTCCTCCGAAAACCCAGGTGACGGTAGCATCTTCTTCGATACCCATGTATCCCTCCGATGGTGGAATGTTCAGTATAATGAGCATAAAGAGGCTTTGTGCACATTATACTGAACATTTGGAAATGTATGCTATATCCATCATAAAGGGCCTTTATGACTGATATAGCATACATTATGGCAAATCGAGTGCCCTCAAAGCGATCTCGCCTTCCTCACTAAAACCGTCCAAAGCACGCCGCGCGTGATTGACGATAGCGTGGAGCGCTTGCTTGTACCGGTCCTTCTCAGCCACACACGGATCGTACTGCTCGAACATGGCGTCGATCGCCGAGCGCTTAATGGCTTCGAAACCGGAAGTGTAGTCCAGTTGATCCAGCCTGAACTCCGTCTCGCCCATCTTGATTAGCGCGTGGAAATCCGGAACAGGATCATGGACAGGTGGCAGGTTTTGACTATCGGCAACCAGCACGACGACTTGCCCAGGCTTCAACCGATCCTTGGTTACGCGCCAGGTACGACCCGTGAGCGTCGCCATATTCAGGAATACAGCGTCATCAAAGTCGCCGCCGAAATGCTTAGTCATTGCCCACCCGGACGCTTGGTCTTGAACTTCTTCGGCCGCTTGACGTTCTTCTTCGGGTCTTTGAAGACCTGGAAGTCGCTGTCGGCGACCAATGCAGCCCGATTCTCCGGGTGCACGTCGTCTTTACGAACAGGCGGTCGGCGGGAACGGCCGTTTGAATTGTCGTTCCCGCCGCGCATGTTACTTGCCGGTCGAAGCGGTTTCGACGTAGCGCGATTGCTTGGCCGTCGTCACCGGCTTGTCGTCGGTCTTCTCGACCTTCGGCGCGACGGTCGCCTTGGACGACGCGGGCTTGGAGGCGTCGGGAGCCTTGGCCGCCGAGTCCGTGCCGGTGGTGACGGGAGCCGTCTTGCCGACCTTCGGCGCATGGGCGTTCAGGAAGTAACGGCCGTCATGGTGGCTGACGACGCCGGTATGCTTCATGCGATAGAGCGCGGTATCCAGGCTGTGCGAGTTGGTGGTCGGCGCGGTGCGCATGACGTGCTTGGTGATGTCGGCACGGGTGACACCGGCCTTCTTGCCCAGGCGGATCGCCGCCTTGATCAGCGGACGGATCGTGCCGCCGTCGGGACGCTTGACCGGCTTCAGGTTCTTGACGGACGCGCCGACGGGGATCGGCTCCGGCTTGACGATCGGAATGGTCAGCGTGACGGCGTTGCCGTTCAGGCGGACGATGGCTTCGACGAGAACGTCACGGGTCTTGGTATGCTCAGCGATAACAGCGTTGACGCTGTCGAGTTCGCGTTGCAGGACTTCGGTGGTGGAGGTCATAAAATTTCCTTCGATTGGCGTTTTGCCCCGAACACATATTCACCTTTATTCCGACAAAATCAGAATGTCAAGTGAAAATGTCCTAATTTCCGGCGTTATCGCGGCGCGCGCAACGACGGACCACGAACGGTAGGGCCGCCGCTGTCCGACTTCTCGTGAACCTTGGCGGGTTTGGTCTTGGTGACCTTCGGCGCGACGCCGTCGCTGATCTTCTTCAGGCGCTTGTAGTCGAAGTATGCGCCTTCAGGCAGCGCATCGATCAGGGCGCGTCCGCTGGCATCGGCCTTGTTGGAGCGGATGTAGTAGTGGACACAGCCGTTGAGGTAGGTGATGCGTTGCTCGGCGATGCCCGTGAAACCGGTGATTTCGTCCTGGAACTTTTCGCCCAGACGGAAGGTCGCACGCGTATCTTCCGGAATGGTTTGCGCGCTGATGCCGTCCGAGACGTATTCCAGCAGGAAATCGTCGATGCAGAAGCTGTCGGGGATCGTCTTGCCGTCGCCCATGGGCTGAAGGCAATACTGCGTGGTTCCCGAGAGCAGTTGATAGCGCTTGTCGATCATGCCGACCAGACCGGTCACAGGATCGCGCGCGATCATACCGAGACGGATATCATCCGTCGAATTGAAACGGCTGGATTCGACAATCACCGCGCCCGCAGGCATCGGTTGATCGACGACAGGCAGTTCAGCCTTTTTATCCTTTTTGGACATCTTGCACCTTCGCTTCATTCTGCCAGAACTGTTCCAAAGCTTCGAGCGCACGGGCAGTCATACGGTCTAGCTCTTCTTGTGTGGGTTCCGGTGGTGGCGGCAGATGCGCGGCGCACCATTCGGTCCAAACCCAAATCATGAAGTAGTCTCGCACATCTCGTTCATTTTCTTTGAACGTGTCAAGTGCTAATTGGAATATTTCTGCTGTCGGTTGATCGCCTGCGTCATTATCGAACAGGAAATCCATCATCTTGTCGCCAAAATCGGTCATGTCATTCTCCTAACTCAGTTGACAATCCCTCAATCGGGCGAAGTGGAAATAAGCGGAAAGAGATTTCGAAAATTATTTTGGGTCGTCGAAGAAATCGGTCAAAGACTTGGCACCACGTGGTGTCCATTGGTGCTTACACGCGGAGCATCGCGCGCTTATTCCGATGATATCACCAGCTTGGTGATCTGTAGCTTCATTGGCGAAGACGCCGTCTGTCACCTGAATGAAGACCACTTCTTCGAAAACTTCAGCAGTTTCAAAGGTACGTGACCGACAGCGCGGGCAACGCTTCTTTGTTTTGGTGCCAGGTTCATAACCCATAGACATGTTCAACAATCCTCAAAATGGTTGAACACGTCAGTATTCCTCACGCAGGCGCTGTTCGTCGGCCTCGTCTTGCAACCGCTGTGCCAAGTGCTTTCTCTCGATGAAATCGTACATCGCAGTGTTGCAACCCTTTCCCCAATAATCGCATTCGATGCCGCAGGATGAACAGCTCTCTTTCGACACTGTTTCGGTGTAGGTCATCCGGCCGCAGTTAGGACATTTCCCATTCTTGGTCAGTGTCCTATCAGGACCACACGATTGTGCGGCGCTAGGCATCAGCTACCGAAGATGCCGAACTCATAGCCGTCGATCGGCACACGTGGCGTGAACAAACCGACCAGGTTGTTCCACTGCCATTCCAACGAATCATGGGTCGTCACATCGGCGACGATCTTCTTTTCAGGGTCCTGGCGAAACTGATCCAACAGTTCGCCTAGGGTGACGGCCGACAGGATTTCACCCGTTTCGACGATAGCGCCGACCCACAGGAGATTTGGCTTAGCCAGGACAACGCGCATTAATCCATACCCAGAAGTTTGAGGTTGAGGTTGCTGACAAGCGGCGAGATGTCGCCCTTCTTGCCGAAAATGTATCCACCGACAACGACATCTCGCACGATGTGACCGCTGTCGCCATCCTGGACCCAGTATTCAGGGTCTTCGACGATATTGGCGTGCAGTCCCACGCGTTGCGCTGTCTGGACGATCTGCCAGAGTTCACGTTCGGTGCAACCGAACACCAATGCGGTGCCGAAGCCGTCAGCTTCTGCTCGCCATTTCTGGTAGAGGTGCCATATTGCGATTGCAGGCGGTACCGGACTGTTGCGTCGTCTCATCTCCTGGACGGCGGCATTGTACAGCTCCACCAAATCGGAGACCATCTTGTTGGCGATGTGCATCGCCTGCGCGCACGAGCGCCCAATCGTCATCGACGCCATATCCGTGCGGATGAAGGCGTATTGGATGACCATTTCGCTATTGCGAATTTCTCGCGGCGGCTTGGCGGTGAAGCTTAATTGTCGACGCTTCACGGGTGCGTACCGATATAGAGGCCGCAGAGGATGAACCAGAGCATCATGAAGTATGCCCCGTAAACGACCGTGCGTTTACGGTTGGGCAGCGTGAAGAACGCAAAAACGATGATCGCGCCCAGCAGGAACGAAAAAAGTGAAATCAGTCCCAGCATTAGCCCTCAACAGCTTTCCGCAAATACATAATAACGATCAGCAATCCGATGCTAATCAATTCACCCAGCACGAAACATGCCAGTTTCCATCCATTCGACCACTTCACGTGACCGAGCAAGCCAGGCAGTGTCACTGCGAAGCAGAAGATCGCCATGACGACGAGGCTGATTAGCGCTTCTACCATAGGTCAAACGTGAGATAGATAGTGGTGAACACCAGGATAACGGTCAGAATGGCACGCCTATAGAACGTGGCAGAAATCCGTTCGCCAGGAAGTGGATTCGCCTCATCCGCCATCGCAGCAAAATAGAGTGCGCCGCCAGCGGCAAACGCAATGAGGGCAACGTGGCAGAGAACGCAGATCAGTCGCAGCCCGAGCATTAGCGTACAAACCCAGCGAGAACGCTGCTAAGCGCCATAGCTAGAGCCACACCGTTCGCAAAGATAGCGATAGATGGCCACTTTTTGGTAGTCACAACTGAGACAGTGACTGTCCCAATTGCTATAATCCGACAGAGCATGGTAAATTCGGCTATATTCATTGCGTTCCATTACCTTCCATTAAAGCGGCCGACGCGGTGAAAAAGGGAAAGCCGCGCCGACCGCCTAGCTACGGTCCTACCACACGTCGATTTGCCGACGACGCGTGGTCAATGGACGTGGTATAAAGAAACGATAAAGACGCCAGAGTCAAGCGCTATCTCGACATTACCTTGACATTGATCCGGCCACATCCGGACATAAATCATACAATTAAATTTGGCCGGATAATAGGTCAAATATGGCCTATTATAAGGGTTTGAGCACCGTAACTGTCCATATTTGACCTATTATCCGGACATATCCGGTCACATCCGGCCAAGCTTTCTCGACATTATCTCGACATTTTAGGCGTTGACAAAAGTTAATAAGTGGTAAACATGGGCGGTATGAAACAGCTCAAAAACTTCTGGCGGAAGCATTATGCACCGCTGACGATGATGGCTCATATTCCCCTCATTATCGGTTGGGGAGAATTCATGGCATCCATGGAAAACTACCAGACGTTTCCACTCGCGTTGCTCTTCAGCATCGTGGGGATGTTCCTGTGGGTGTTCCTGCTCATCATGTGGCTTGACTTCTGGGCCGGAAAGTACCCGAGTGACTACTAAACCGCCGCGTCTGCGATACGGAAAAGTCCGTGCGCGGATCGATAAGGATGAAGACGGCTGGATCGCCTATACCGCTGAGCATGGCTTTCCCATTCCGGACGGTAGTTGGCGGTGGTCGACGCGTAGTGCCGCCTGGCACGCTGCATTAGAGCACGACCTACTCAACCCACGCTGAGGCGTCGCCGTTCGGATGGCGCAGCACGCGCACCACCGTATAGGTCACGGACCAGTGCTCGGTGCGGATGATAACTGCTTCGCCGACATGCGGTGGCGATTCCCACTTGTCGTAGGTCACCAGCTCTTCGTCGTTCAGCGTGTGGACGAAAGCGACCTTCAATAGAAGCCTCCTTCGTCAGGAACCGCTTCAGCGGCCATCAGACGCGCCAGGACAGGCTTGTAGTCGCGGATGTCATGGATGAGGCGACCGAGGTCGAAAAGGTCCTCATTGTGGCCCGCAGCGACCGCCAGCATAGGCGACGCATAGTAGCCGAAGAACTTCGTGGCGATCAGCAGATGCCTATCGAACTTCTGTCGGGCGAAACGCACGCCTTCCGACTCGATGCTGCTCATAGAGATGAAGCCGGAACGGCCGTTTCGATCTTCGCGGGTCTCGCACATGCAATCGATGGCGCGGACGAAGTGATACAGCACCTCGTGGCATTCCCAGGCGGCCGAGCCGTTGTCGACGCGAATCGCAATGACTTCGTCGGTCGGGACGGCGATCAGCTCCGCCAGCTCGTGAAGGTTCTTCCACGACACGCCAGCCGTGCCTTCACCACCGGAGATGCGGTGAATGTTGCCGCGATCCGACTGCGTCAGGCGTGACAGCCGATAAAACGGCTCGGCCATTTCGACGTGGCGCTTGAGTTGGTAGAGGATGTGGCTCATATTGCGGTCAGCCTTACTGCGATCATCTCGACCACGAAGTGTTGTTGGACTTGTTCGTAGGCCGCCGAGTCCTTCGTGAAGGTGTCGGCGTCTTGAAGGTCGGTGGTGATGAATTCGGGCAGCGCGCAGTCAATGAACTCCTGGCGCTCTTGGAACGACTTGATTTCCCACCAGCGCTCGAACTGCGTGCGGCGGTTGAAATTGGTGACATAGGCAACGCGTCCAGGCATATGGACTTTTGCTGCGTAAAGCTGACTCTGTTCGTCGAGTGTCGTCACGTATTGTCTCCCATCGTCATATAACGGGCGTATTCCGAACTGACGGGCTCGACCGGCGGCCTGAGGCGTTCAATACGCTCCAGGCGTGCGGTGCCACGAATGGACTCATGAAGTCCTTCGACGAACTTCTGACGAATTTCATCGTCCGTGTCCGTCGCCAGGTAGGTTGCGCGGATCGCACCACCGTAATCCGGGTAGCCTTTCGGCCAGATCACCGCAACAGCCTTGGGCTGCGCCATCCACCAGTCTTCGTAACCGCAGTCACAGCCGACGAGTTCCATTTGACGATCTGAGCAGGTGCATTTCATGCCCTAGATTTAGGGCATTCCTTTACAACTGTCAATAGTCAAAATGGCTTTTCAGGGGGATTAAAGAACGTATCGTTCTGATCGAAAGCCGACGCTTCGCCGTTCTCATCAACCTGATCGACGTGCGGGATACCCAGCTTCGTCGAAGTCGGGATAGGTTGACCATAGAAATGGTCACGATAGAAACCCAACTGGTGATTATAGTCTGGATTACCACCCGGATCAGGCCGTCCGATATGCAGTATATAAACCGGATCGCCTGGTGTGACATGACGCGATTCGTTGTGAACGACATGTGGCGTCACGGTAAGGTCGACGCTGAACTCGTATCCGCCGTTGATCACATCAACGACCATCTTGCCATCACGAATCGATAAGACGCGGGCGTAGGATAAACCATGGCCGTTTGGTATTCGATCCAGGATTACAAGGTCTCTGGCGGTGATTTCCGCCGTTGCCGTGGTGTAAACCGGCTCAACGTGATCGATCGGCTTGCCGTACTGATCGAAGCTCACGATGCGCTTCTTCTCGTCGTGTTCCGTGACGGTGGTGATACCGTAGATACGGATATTGACGACCTTCTGGCTCTCGATCATGTCGAACAGATAACCGTAGGTGATATCCTCAGCCGCCGCTTCAGGAGACTTGTAAGTCTTACTGATGTAGGGCTGCCAGCTCGTGTAACTCCACGTCTCGCAAGGGTAAACGTAGCGTTCCTCGCTTTCGGAAAAGCCTTCGACGACGTAATGCGTCTCATTCGTCGTGTAGGTTCTCGCGGAGTCGCCGGTCTTCATTTCTTCACCACTTTCAATACACCATCAACCAGCGCCATGCACTGGCCCGGTCGCACGGAGTAGGTCCGATCGAGAACGATGTGAGCGACCCAAAATTTCTCGACGCAACCATACGTGCGTGTGATGTCGGCCCACTTGTTTTCCAGAGCGACATTCAAACGGTCGACGAAAGGTTGATCTATTTCCAATGCGTCCATGGCTATTTAAACCAGTCCGCCAGCACCGCAAAAGGGCTGCTCTGTTTGTCGCGGAGCGATTTTTCCGCCTCTGCCCAAATATCAACAGGGCGAGCATCCTGCTCATCGAGATGAATGGGGACGCCATTGTCCTGGCGGATCACCACGTCCTGCGTCATTTCGCCAGGCTCGTTGGTGGTATACATGTAGGTCCCGGAGACCAACACTTCTTCGCCTTCGTTGTTGTAAACGAAGCCTTGAACACGGTCGCCGGGATTAAACATGTCTTGTCCTTCCGATTACGAGCGCTTCGGGGCCGCGTAGCCCTTCAGCGCCAGGGTTGCGATTTCCGACAGCATGTCGTGGTAGCGAATGATCGCCGCCTTGTCTTCGCCGTCGGCCAGTTGGCAGGCGCGATCCCAGACCTTGCACTCGACCGCGCTCTTGAAATCCAGGTCGTTTTCGACGGCGAGGTCCAGGCGGAACTTTTCGTCGAGCTGACGCTGTTCTTCCATGTACGCGCGCTTGGCGTTGGCATAGGCCGCGCTGTCGACTTCGTACTGTTCGTGCTGGTCGGCGAGATCGCGCATCTGCGTGGGCGTCAGGCCGCCGACATGGGTCGACGGGCGACGCGGTTTGACCGGGTGGATCAGCTTCGGCGTGTAGACGCCTTCGTTCAGCTTGTCTTCGACGAGTTGCATTGGGTTAGCTCCTTGCTATGTCCGTAAATTAGGACATTCCTTTACAACTGTCAAGCGCCGATTACACTTCGACCGAAGATTCCTTAGGAATAAACAACCCAGATTCCGGAGGCGACATCACCCAGGACGTGCCAATGGAGTACGCATCCTTTTCAGCGTGAGCGTATGCTTCTTCAAGAGTCTTGAAGTCGGCCAGCATATCGACACCACGTCCGACGCTATAGCGAGCGCCAGCGAAAGAGACGACGAAGTAGTCCGCGCCGTTGATCACGGCTTTTTGGATTCCGCTTCCCATGAATTCCCATTGGACTGGAGGCTTGTCAGTCATTTTGTGATCCTTTAGGGAAAAGTTTTCCGGATGCGCTCACGCAGAATAACAATCAATTCACCCAGCAGCGTGAACGCTTCGTCATCATTCGTCGGCAGCGGATTGATAGCAGGCATGTCGGTTGGGATTGTCTTGAAATGAATCTCTTCAATCTCCCAGTGAGTTTCATCAGGCGGGGAAGACATAGCCAAACCCCGAGGTCGCAAGGCGCGTCGCCCAGGCCGGTTGCTCTTCGTCCGACATGCTCTGATCGTACTCGTCTTCCTGGATGAGAAGAAGTTCCGGCAGATCGATGCCAGCGTCAGCGAAATTGGTTTCCGCTACCCAGTTGCCGTTCCAAATGTCCTCGTCGAGGACGCGCGCGATTTCGTCGCGCCCGGCCGAATAATCGGTCGACTTGATTTGGCCGATGATGGTGTCGGCTTCCATATAGGCGTCAGCGCTGTACATAGATTTATCCCTAGTGCTGGTTGTATTCGCTGTAGCGAATCATGAAGGGCGGCTCAGATGTTTTCGTCACGGAGATGAAGACATCGGTATTCTTCTGCCACACCACCGCATTCACGGTGTAATAGGAACCGGGAGGCCCGTCTTCCAGATAGACCGTATCACCCTTGGCAGGAACTTGGACACGGTCGTACCACGGATCGCCGATCATAGCGCCGTTGATGCCAATGAAGGTGATATTGAAGAGATTCATGCCGCGTCCGCAAACAAGCGTTTCAAATAGTTCGAACGATACGCCCGAGTCAGCGCGTCCCGGCTGAAGCGAAAGTGCATCGTATCGGTATCCAACATGCCGATCTCGCTGACCCAGTGCGGCCCGTCGTACATGTAGTTCTGAGAGTAGTATATTTCTACCAGCGGACGCAAGGGCGTCGCGTGCGTTTTCTCGCAATAATCCCAGACGGCGCGCGCAAATCGTGCAGTCGCTGGTGGCCTGGATTTATACGAGATAGAGGCCATCAGGAAAGCGGATCGGTAGCTTCCAGGAACTTCGCAACCTTGTCGGCCGCAGCTTCCAGACGCTCGGCCTGATCGATCGCATGGGCGCAGATTTCATGCGTCTCTTCGACCGTCAAGCCGCAGGCGCGTTGCAGCTTGGGGTCCATGTATTCCAGATAGGTGGCGATCATGGCGCTCGTCGCACGAGCGGCTTGGACCGCCATCATCAGCTTACTGGCTTCGGTGTACATGCTATTTCTCGTTCTCGACTTGAGGCGTGTCGCAGATTTGCTGGCGACGGCCGTTCTTGCCCTTTTCCATGCGCGGTGTGATGCCACCGGCATAGTCGCCGCTGTCCCAGGTCAGATATTGGCAGCCGTTCTCATCCGTGAAAACCGCAACCTGGTGCGATGCCACGTAATATGCCGGGCCAATCGATCCTTCGGACGATGAGCTTGAACTGGAGCCTTCCTCGACAGACGCAGCCGACGAAGCGGTAGACGACGGTTTCGGCACACACATGGTCAGCGTACCGCCGACTAAACAAGCGATGCCCGCAGCAGCGAGAATTCTCACGAAGGTGTTCGTCATGCGCTTTACCTCAGAATACCCAGATGCCCAGCCACACGCCGAAGCCGTGGAAAATGCCGATTGGGAAAAACAGCGCGCCCCAGAACATGAAGCCCCAGTTGTGGTGGAGGAAGGTCGAAATGAGGTGCGTCAGCCACGCGAGGCCGCAGGCCAGCGCAATGCCCCATATGACGAAGTTGACCAGGATGATCACCCAGACGTACTGGGTAGCGGTCTTACGACCGAGCTGGCGTTCGACTTGATCGAAAATGTCACTCATTAGGCAGCCTTTCTGGGCGGCACGGCCGCAACAGCGTGGAGAACCAGGACGACCGTTCCCAGGGCTTCGGCGGTTTGATGCGCCAATGCACTGTCGTCGAGTCGATAGAAAACCGGACCGTTCGACGTTTGAACCGCCAGGCCGAGGCAATCCCTCCAGACCGCGTTCATGTCTTCGCAGCTTTCGCAGCTATACGACTGAGGCGCGCGGCCGGTGGTGACGGTGCAGTCAGGATGGCCGTATTTGCAGCCATGAATGATGCAGCAGTGTTCGGTGTGTACGTCAGTGATCTTCATAGACATTCCTTTACAACCTCATCGTAAAAGTGTCAATGCAGAAAATGCACGTCATTCGGAAACAGCGGAGATGGTGCCTTCAACGTCAGCCCATCGCTCGAAGATGTCGCATTCTTCCTCTTCGTCGTAGTCCGCGATATGGATTTGACCCGTGAACCGTTTCTTGGTCAGCTTGCTTTTCTCAAAGCCGAAAATGGTCCAATCGAGATCAACACGCGCGGCGAGTTGCGAGGATATCTGGCTCTCAATGAAGTCGACCGTCAGTTCGCCCAGCATCGCTTCAAATTCGATGTGCGCACCTTCGACCGATATAGTCACCAAGCGCAGATTTTTAGAACGAGGTTTTGGTGTCGGCTTGGGCTGTTCTTTCTTTACGGGCGTCGATTCATAATCATCGCTTTTGCCGCCCAGGTAGATATTGGTCAGGCGCTCATACTGCTTTTTGTCGTAATCAGACTGGAAGTTGTCGCGTATTTTGGCGCGTGTCATGCCAGCCAGTTCACGATCGTTCGGCGACATGCGCTTTTCAGCACGGTCGATCCATTCGTGGTAACCTTCACTATAGCGCATAGCCTATTCCTTCGAAAGTTGCGCGTCGGAAGCATAGCGCAAGTGGCCGTCTACGTGCTCGACCGTCTTCAAGGCATGGGCGACAGCCTCTCGTGTAAATCCCTGAAAGCCTTTCTTGATCTCAGGCTCTGGCTTTGGGACAACCTGAATGACACGCGCCGGATAGCTTTTCTGGGCGTGTGCGATCGCTTCTTCCCTGGTCTTATGCCAGAAACTCGTATGACCCAGATCGATCACGTGGTAGGCGAAATATTCGTTAGGTGAAAAGTCGACGTAGAAATTGCCATGCTCTTCGATCCAGATGAGAATCGGATGCTTTGTCACCTTCGTCGCCACAGCATGAGCTTTTGCAGCCGTCATAGCTGTATTAAGTCCAGACCAAGAGCCCAGGTTTTCGCTGCCGCACGCTAAATAAACCAGTTCTTTGTGATAGACCCAGATCGCAGTATAAGACATACCGTCAATCTTGGTTATGTACTCATCTCCGTCCGGAGAAGAATGCACAGGACACCAATCAGTCTTAGCGGAGTTGATAATCTCTTGCCCAAGACGATGCAGCCTTTCGATATCATCGAAATGCAGCAATACCTGATGATCCATGCGATTACGCCTTTGCGTAGCCACAATTGAGCCATCCGTATTGAATGTAACTTCCCCGCCTTTGGTGAGAGGCATCGAGATAGGCGTCTTGGTCATCGCAACCACTTATTGATTATGCCCATCGGGCGTGTCGGAAGGAATTTGCTTCGATGCCGAGTCTCAGCGATGTTTTGGAGGTGGGCGATGCGGGCGGTGTCCGTCGAGTCGCAAAGCTCTGCCATCTTGTGGGCGTGCGTCTCAAGTAGGTCTTTCGCCGCCGGAAGCGTGTAGACGGTGGTGACGGTTACTTCTTTTCCCAACGCATTTGTCAGCGTCACGACCCATTCTGCGAGCCCGCGCTTCTTGCTGTACGATCCCAGGAAATGCGCCAGGTTGACGCCATAGTCGGTTTTCTTACGCACTAGGATAGTGCGACCTTGCCAGACGACATGCCAGAAAACGTTTTCACGCATCGTCAGACGTTCAGCGACACGATGACGCTTGCGCTCGATTTCATCCGTGCAGGACTGGCAAAACTTATAGCGTGTGCCTTCGCCAGGGATATCCCAGCTCCAGCATCCGCACGTCCTGATGAAACAGTTATCCGGTGGTGTCGGAATCGTCACGAGCCAGTCATCCCGTTGTCGAGGTCTTGTTGCAGCCAATCCGGTAACCGACGTTCCGGTCGACCACCACCGACCAAGTGTTTACGTAGCCACCACGGCGGTACGCGTGCCTGGATCATGGCCCGGTACTGTTCGGCGTTTTCGTAACGCTCGCCGCGCGTGAACGCTTCCAGCATCCTACGGATTTCTGGGTGGCAGCGCTCATCGGCCGCGATTTCGAGGATGCGTGTGCGCTCAGCTTCAGTCATCGGTACATTGTCGAGACATAGTTGACGGCGAGCTGGTCTTTCGGCCCATCGATGTTCCAATCATAATAGCGCGGCGCGTGTCGCAGCAGATTTTCGATGCGCCACTCGTCTTCGTATTTCTTGTAGTGTAGTCGAATAGTCCAAAAGGCGTCGTGCACATCGACGTAACTGTACTGGACGTAGGCGAACGACTTGAACGTACTGTCCTTCATATCCAGCATGGTTGACGATCTCCACGCTTCCTCGTCGAGGATCGAGGCCATGTTGAGAAGCGCCGGAAATGGATGTGCCATCCGATCCTGCTCATACAATTGTTTCAGCCGAGGCGATAGATAATCCTTCACCACCGGAGAGAACAGTTTTCCCGGCTGGTTCATCAATTTGAACAAACCGATCGTGATGTCACGAGGATTGTCGCCCAGGTTGATGTAGGGTCTGGCCGCCGAGTCATCGCGGGCGAGTTCGCCCATCTCCAACTTCGGAACCGACGCGGTGGTGACAGTCGGTAAGGCGCTCGCAGCGGCAGTAATGGCCGATAGAATGAGAAATGAACGACGATCCATGTCGTTAGCCTCGCGTGTAGTTGAACCAGGAGATGCGGACGTGATGGCCGTCAAAATGAGTTTCGACGCTTACGCTGTAGCCATTTTCCAACAGGTGATAGTTGATGTCACTCATATCGTATGTGACATCGTAAAAGGGAACGATGATGTCGACCGCCCAGCCACCAGCGTCTGCTCTCTGTTTGATAGCAGAATTTATGCGCCCGATCTCGGTTTTTGTCTCTTGCGAGAAATCAGTGTAGTTGCGAGCTGGCATTAGCTTGCGTGCGTCTGATGCAGAGATCATTACACCTCCAAAGCATTAGCTAATTGCACGCTTTTCTGCAACTGTGCAGAAAAATTAGCTTCCGCTTTGTTCAGGGCAGCTTCAAAATGCGGATACCACGCTTCCTTATCTGATTTGGGGATAGTGAACCATCCATCATATTTTGATTCATCCGAAAACTGAACGTGAAATTCAGTTTTGACGATCCATTCATCCCAAAGCGGTGCTCCGTAAAGCTTAGTCTCGATAGTCACCACGCGGACACCACCGATGAACCCCTGAGCGTCATGTACGCCATGGGAAAAGGTATGGGGCGACTTCGTAAACACCCAATCAATGTGCATCGGTAACCTTTCGAAATTTTGATGTAAAGAAGTCATAAGGGCCGCGCATTGTCAACACAGATTTTTCCGATCGGTTAACCATCTGTCCTAAATTTCGGCTTTACATTTCCGGGTAATTGCTTAAGGTGCAATCCCACATCACCGAAGGTTTTCATGCTGACCCTGGCCCGTAAACGAAATCTGCTGAAGCTGGCACGCTATCTCGAAAAGCTGCCGACGACCTATGCGCAGTTCGATATGGAAAATTTCGCTGTCGCGCCGAATGGTTATCTTGATCCGTCGGAGGTCAAGCCGGACTGTGGCACAGTCGCGTGTGCTGCCGGACATGGACCTATCGCGGGTGTCAAGCCACTTAAACACGAAACCTGGTTCGAGTATATTGAACGTCAGTTTGGCGTCGCCGACAACTCGCCAGAGTTCATTTGGATGTTTGCCATCAGTTGGATCGTCCGCGACAAGACACCGCACGGCGCGGCAAAACGCATCTTCCACTATGTGAAGCATGGCGTTCCAGACGACTTTATCGAACAGATGACCGGTGACGTGCCGCTCTGTTATCAACCCGCGTAAGGAGACACGCAATGAAGACCTTCCACACCTCGAACTATGACAAGGCCGGTACCAATCCGCTCGCCGTCGCGATCTCGCTGTCGACGCTGATCCCGGCGACCTACAAGGGCCAAATCTGCAACACGCTGGCTCCGGACGCCGACCTGCTGAAGGCCTACGAAACCGGCGCGCATACCGATGACGCCTTCAAGGACCTGTACCTTCACGCGCTCGCCGGTCGCGGGATGCTCCCGGCCGTGATCGCCGACCTGTTCGCCGACGGCACCGTGTTCGTCTGCTTCGACTACGAAGACGGCGACGGCCAGGGTGGCGACAACCTGAAGTGCCACCGTTCGTTCCTGGCTGACTACCTGAAGGCTTACGCGAACGTCACCGAAATCTGACGATGGATCGCGACACCGCGAAATCCCGTGCAACTGAACTCATGAGCAGGCAGAAACCTGATTATGAGTTCAGCCATGGTCGTGATCTTCCAGACGGTTTTTTCGCCGTCTATTTTGCTCATGACACAAAAGGCACGGCCTTTGTCGTCGTATCGCCCAGTGGCAAGTTGGCGCTTGCAGAAGAAAGCGCCGGTTGGGGCAAAAAGAAAGCAACTGATGATTGATTCCCAAGTCAAGCCTGGTCTGAAGGTTCGCACCAACGAACGCCTGTACCGCGACACGGGTGCGTTCTGCGTCAAGCCGAAGTACCTGGACGCACGTCGTCCAAATGCGATCGGCGAAGTTCATTCGTTCATCCCCGGTCACGGTGGTGACGTTTGGTGGGTCGTGCACGGCGAAGACGACGTGGCGGCTTACTGCTTCGATGAATTCGAGCCCGCGTAATGGGACACGCACCAGATATCCGCATCACGCTCGCTCGCGGCACTAGCCTAAAGATCAAACCGGAAATCCGCGATCTATCGCAGGATGGACTCAAGGTTGGTAAGGATCATATTGATGCTCGCTACGCGGGGGCAACTGTGACATTGGTCACGGAGGCACCTGTCGGGCGTGGATGGTGGTTCTGTGATCTTAAATCGATTCCTGGTCCACCGAAGAATTGGCAAGGTGTGGCACTTTATCATGCCAGCGAATTCGTGTTGCCTGAAGGGCAAACCATCGATCCTCCAGAATCCTGGAAATCTGTCGCACCGAAGGCAAAGCACAAATCCACCGTCCGTAAGACGAAGATCAAGTTCGAATACGAACGCCCAGTCATCTTCACGATGGCGCGCAATGACATGTCGAAGGATCACCTGGAAGCTTTCATCGGCATCCCCGACGCGGATCATGAAGGTTATGGTCACATCCTGGATCGCGGTCAAGCGCGCATTCTGCGCGACTATCTCAACACCTTCTTGAAGAATGATACGGTCGACACCACCGTTGACGACTTGCTGGCGCAACTTGCCGAACAACACACCGAACTGATGAAATGGCGACGCGAGGATGAACTATACGGCGATGCGCGTCGTCTCATCAACGAATGCGCCGCCCACCTGAAGAGCACCAAAGCCGAGTCCACCGATGAAGACCAATGAGCCGTACTCCGACGCCGAGTTAGATCGCCGCGCGAACCTGCGCAAGCTGGCGACGTTTCTAATGGCCCTTCCGGAAGACTACGACAAGTTCGACATGAACCTGTACTGCTTCAACGAAAAAGTGAGTTCGAGCGCTGAGGCCGATGAATCCATCGCGCTTCTAAACGAATGCGGCACTGTTGCTTGCGCGCTTGGTCACGGACCGCTCGCAGGCATTCCCGCTGGCAAGCGCGAAACCTGGGAAACATACGCAGAACGTTGTTTCACAGGATCGGACATCGACGAAAATTTCTTCCGCTTTCTGTTTTCAGGCAGTTGGGAAATACGGGACAACTCGCCTTATGGCGCGGGTCAACGTATCCTCTATTACCTGGAACACGGCCTGCCCGAAGACGTTGACGATATGATCGTCGGCAGCACGGAGCTTTGCTACACGGAAATGACCCTCTGATGGACATCAAAAAGGTCAAGCCGCGTCTCTATGTCCGCACCAATACCGTCCTGGACCGGACGACAAACATTGCGCTCGGAGATCAACACCTGGCGCTTCGCAAACCCGAAACGACCGGCATGATCCTGCGCAAGGTGACCGGTCACGGCGATAAGGTGTGGTGGGTGCGTCACATGAACGGCGACATCGCACCATACCAGCCGCACGAATTCGAACGCACCTATCATACAGGCTCCTGATGTCCGGCATCTTACCCGAATATGTCCGTCGCCAAAATCTGCGCAAGCTGGCAATCTACCTGGCGAACCTGCCTGATGATTGTAAGCACTTCGACATGTACATGTACTGCTACAATTCGCGGACCCATTGCGATATCAATCCCGCAGATGTCGCCGACGTGGAGAACGAATGCGGCACCGTCGCGTGTGCTTTAGGCCACGGCCCAGCCGCTGGCATCCTCCCAAAACGCGAACAAAGTTGGGTCCGATATGGCATGATCAACTTCTATGGCGCGGACCAGGACGACACCATCCACACTTTCCTGTTCGGCGGCACGTGGAAGAATTTGGACAATACCGCCAAAGGCGCTGCCAAGCGAATCTACTGGTACCTCGAACATGGCGTGCCACAACACGCCTACGAACAAATGGACTACCAAGCCCTCAATCTCGACGAACTCGTAAAATCGTAATCGCGCCGCCCCTGCGGAGGGTTCCCGGTCGCCTGGAGTGACTTATGCTCAGCCTCGATACAACCAACACCACCGAAGCCCGCAACGCCAATCTGAAGAAGCTGGCGGACTATCTCCTGGCAATCCCGGAAGACTACACGCAGTTCCATATGGACGATTTTTGCAGCTACCACTCCAAGCAAAGTTCGTCCGTCCTCGCCAAGCCGTTCGAAGCAACCCATGCCCTAACCCAGTGCGGCACCGTCGCGTGCGCACTTGGTCATGGACCTGCCGCAGGCATTGAACCCAGATTTGACGAATCTTGGCGCACATATGCCATGCGCTGCTTCATCCCGCCCAGCGGCTTCAATTCATACGAATACCAATTCATCTTCGGTGCCGAATGGTCGATCGTCGACAACACGCCTCAAGGCGCGGCAAAGCGCATCCTCTTCTACCTGAAGAACGGCATCCCGGACGATTTCCACGGAATGTGGACCGGCGATACGCCGCTGTACTATCTCGAAGAAACATCCGATTCGTAATCGCCCGCAGGTCCGCGTAGCGGGAAAAAGAATCTTCAGAGGCGAGTGAATCTGACGTGTATTTTAAGATGCAACTCGCCTTGATTCTATCGCTTTATGAACCGTCGCCCATTGTGGTAACCCAGGTCCGGCAGCCCGCGCGCCGCGTTCTTTTCGCGCAGTCCAGTCAAGCGATCTGACTCGGCGCGCGTTTTGGTGATGCCGCCCAGGAAACCATGAAAATAGTATGCCCATAACCATCCCGCACGCAGTGGCTTCATAGACAGGTGTGACCCGTCCATGCGCTCGATAAAGGCAGGCCGGTTACGCAGCTTCTTCTCGTCGAAGCCTTCCTGCGTCAAAAGGTGCTGCGCCGCATTGATAGCGGAATCGGTAACCGTCTCAGGCTCCAGACGCATGATAACGGTATCGACCTTGTCCCTGGGATCACCAGGACGCAACAACACCCCACTCGATGATGCGACGAAATCCGTCTCAAGGACTTGGCCGGTCGCCGTGATATAGCGCGTGCGAAACATAGGTGCGTCGGGCTTCAGTCCCATCTTGATCTCCGTATCGTTAATCGGTCGTGACTACTGCATTAGCCGTGCCAGGCGACATGTCGATGCCGTCAACACGACTCGGCGGATGTGTTAACGAAACGACGATTTGTCGACATATCGAGATGGACGCCGAGTCGATAAGATGAGACTACCGCCGAGTCGTGGCAACGCCGAGTCGATACAATAAGACAGCCGCCCATCCTGAAATATTCGCCGAGTCGAGATGGGATTTGGTCGCCGAGTCCGTGCCGGTGGTGAAAATGTTAATTCTATGTTGACTGTTTCCGTTAACGATGATTTATATGATCTAAATATGGAGACCACATGCGCCAAAAGCACCCTAAAATCATCAACGGTGTCGAGCTGACCGCCACCGAGTTTCGTCGCCAAATCTGCGAGGCCATCAACACCTACGAGGGAGGCGCGTCGGCCCGTGACATTGCCCGCGCATGGAAAGACCCGCAATGGGAAGAACCCGAAAAGCGCCAACAACTGGCGACGTTCATCAACAACATGCGCCTGAGCGGATTGCTCCGCGCCGTCGAAGATAAGCGAGGCTATTACACGGTTTCGCCGAACGCCGGTAAACATCGCGGTGGTGTGTCTATTTTCGAGCAGGATGAAGAGGCCATCCTTCAATCCATCAGAGATCGCGGGGGCACGTGCCGCCTGCGGGACATTCTCCACGACGTTTACGATAATATGGGGAAGGAAGACGATTTCACCTACGACATGTTCATGAAGGACCCTAACGCCGTGCGCATTAAGGCCGTCATCGATAAGTCCACTCGAATCAGGCAGGACTTCAATAAGAAGGGCCACTACAATCTGCCGATGGAGGAAATGCGCCAACGTCCTCACCTGGGCAAGGTCAGTATCTGGCTGACCCGTCGTGTCGCGCACGATTTCTATGAGGAAACCCGCAAAGCATACGGCGTGGAAGGGCCTCCTCGCAATTTGTGGTATCAAATGCGAGATCGTCAGCTCCAGAACGTCGGGTTCGCGTTGGAAATGCTATGCAATATGAAGAACGTCTTCTACGACGATCTTTTGGAAATCCCCGCCATTGCGGATGCTTTGTTCGACTTCATCGAAGAGGACGGCCGAGCTGTCCGCGACATTAAAAGTCGAGACAGAGACGAATACCAACGGGAGAAGGCCGCCGCGTTGGAAAATAACCAGACGATCGAACCTTATGAACCCCTAACGCCGCGTGTGATCGGCCGACGACTTTTGGAAGATTTCGCTGATGGCCTGATCAACACACATTACGAGTGTCCCGCCGAGCTTATCACAGCTCTCGCCGATTATTTCGATATCGACGAGGTCTTTTTCTCTGTGGGTGTGATCGCCCCTAAATATCACCATGGATATAGGGAGCGTCCTTACCACAATCGACGCACGGGTGACATGGTCAGGCAGGATGACCTTCGTGTGAAAAATCAAGTCAACGCCGATCGTGTGGCAAACGGCCTAGCGCCACTACCCATCAAATACGACGATTATGGATGATTAGAGGCCGGGTTGAACACCCGGCCTCTTATATTAAGAATTTTTATATAATTGATATATTATCGAAATTGAAGGATAATGCGCTTTACCCTTATTCTCTCTATACACGACATAAGCGATATTTATATAGTTCATATATACGCTTATATAGCGTGCCGCTTTACTCTATTCTCTCTATACATGATATAATAGATATTTATATGAATTATACATACTATACACAGCGATTAATACAATATCATTTATTTTATATATATATCCTTTATCTTTATATAATAGAGGGTAAGGGAAAGAGGGTATACAGCAAAATCGTTTGGCCTCATTTTTGCATTTGGACCTCACACCTAATCGGAGCACTCGATAGTGAAACTTTCGAAATTTGAACTGGCGCTCAGCGCGATCTTCGTTATTGCGGTCGCCATCACGGCCTTTGTCCTCGGAGAATTGGTCCAGGGCAAGCACGACGTGGACTCGGCGTTCAAGTCCCATTGCCCTTCGGCGGTGGTGGATACGGACACCAACTGATTTCTTGACAGATCGGTTTTCCATGTTAGGCGTGTGGTTACCAATCCACGAGACCTGCCATGAATCCAAATCTTCGTCCCTACGTTTTGACCGGCGTGATCATCATCATTTTGGCCGCGCTGTCGATCACCGAGACGACGGTTCTGCTCGCGACGCGTCCCCACGCACCTGATGTGCCGGGCAGTCACGATTCTGTCGAGACGTGGAATCGTGGTGTCGTCACTTACACCGATCCCACCACCGGCTGCGAATACATCGCGCGCCAGGGCATCGGCGGCCTGAATCCTCGCATCTCGAATGACGGCGTTACGCAAAGAGGCTGTAAAAACAACGCAGACGCGGTTTCTAAGGGATCGCTCTGAGAAGTTAACGAGAGGTTAACAGGAGTCACATTTCTTGACACTTGCAGCTTTTCGTGACAGGACTGAAGTCTAGTCGACGCTCTGGCGTCTCAGGATTTCAGTATGACGCCTTCATTGTACCGGGCCTATCTATGCCCAGCGCCCAAAGACGACATTCGGCCCAGTGCGTATTCCGCTGAGGTTTTGTCCAGGGCCGTTGAGCCTATGATGTTCGAAGCCATGCAATGGGCTCAATATCGCATTCCTAACATTCGCGAAGAAGCCGTCATCAAGGCGGCAATCTGTGAAGCAATCGCCGAAGTCGGTGGTGATGCTTTCCGTGCCGCGTCCGTTCTGCGCGCTGAAGTCAACTGGCCTTGCAACTACGATTTGTGCCGCATCATCAATGCGATGATCGCCCGCATCCCCGTCGCGCTTCGCTACGAAGAACGCCTTTGGGCCGTCCGCAACGGAATCCGCTTCCCCGCCAAGACTGGCGAAGCTGTAGAATGGTACGACGACAACGGCACCCGATATACCGGTGAAGTCATTGCGTTGACGCAAGACACGGCTTCCGCAATTTGCCGTCAGAAGACCGGTCTTGTCTCTCATGAGACCAAGCATCGCGTCCTGGCTGAAATGGTCACCCGCAATAAATCTCGTGAGATCGATCGCCAGGTGGGATTCCGTCGCGAGGAATCGGCGTGACACGGATTATCGGTATTGACCCCGGCATCAACGGGGCAATCTCTCTCATCGATACAGTTGCTTGTACACTCGCCGTCACCGATATGCCGCTTGAAACCGGTGTCGGTGGTAAAAACTCGGTCAGTGCAACGGGTGTCGCGCGCATCTTTGAAGCGGCCGGAGCTGATTACACTTTCATCGAACTGGTAACCTCATCTCCTCAGATGGGTGTCACTTCCGCGTTTTCCTTCGGCCGATCTCTCGGCATTCTTGAAGGCGCTGCGGCTTCTCGTACCATGCTTTCTAAACCACGTCCACAGGATTGGAAAGCGAAAACGATCACTCCGAAAGACAAAGATCAGGCACGCGGCCGGGCACAGCAATTGTTTCCGTGCGCCTATGATCTGTTCAAGCTCAAGAAGCATGACGGTCGCGCGGAATCCGCGCTTATCGCTTTTTACGGCACGATGGTCATCGGCCAATCTCCTACCAAAGCCTTAACTCTAGTGGATTTCCCTTCATGATTTTGACGAAACGTGAACTGACCGCGCGTGGCCTTATGCGAGATGTTCCGGCGCAGTCTATCAAGCGCACTCGCCTGCTGACGCCAAAATCTGCCTATGTCAAATACGATGAAGATGGGGAAGTATCCATGACTGCTGACGTTGTCGAAGACGATCCGCGCGAGCCTATCATTACTTCGACAGGCCTGCTGAACGCGGCTGGCGAGGAACTCCTCAAGGTCATGATGCCTGTCAAGGTCAAAATGGGCTTTGACACCAAGTCCGGCAAAATCCAGGACACTGTCATTTTCCGCATCCCCGAACCTGACCTCAATGTCTCTGACGTTGGCCTGGGTAAAGGCTACATCGACGTAGCTGAGTTCGAGGCGGAAGAACGCGAAGAGACGGCGGCTGAAAAAGCTGAACTCGACAAGATGGAAGCCGCTTTCCTCCAGGCCGAAGCTGACGGCAAAGCCGTTCGGTTGTCTGAGGTCATTCGTCAAATCACCGAACAAGGTATCACAATCTTAGACGACCTGGGAGACCCAGATGGGCCTATCTGAGGAAGTTGAACGTCTGCGCGCCGATCTTGAGAGACTAAAAGCTCAAGAAGATAAGACCATCGATGTATTTCGAGGCGCTCAGCATAACCTATTCATTCTGGCTGACCAGGATGCGCACCCGAATTTACTAGAGACCGCCCGCACAAAGGCGGTCGCTTACTATGAAGCATATCTCGATCTCACCTCCGAAATTCGTGTGAAAGAGAAACGCTTCAACGATCTTATGGACTAAACTTTGCCTGTATTAGCGAATCCGCGTCAGGAAATCTACTGCAAACACCGCGCCCGAGGCATGTTGCCTACGAAGGCGGCGTTAGCTGCTGGCTATGCTGCTGGCTCTTCTGTCACACATCTCGAAGCTGATGAAGCCGTCATTGCTCGCATCCAAGAGTTAATGGACGAACACGAAAAGGCGCGCACTCAAGCTCGCGCTGCGGCTGCCGAAGCCGGAAAAGTCATGGGTCAGTTGACCGGGATCGGTCAAGCCTGGGTCATTGCCAAGCTTGCTGAAAATTCCCAGCGTGCGGCCGATGACGGCGACTACAAGGAATCCAATCATGCTCTGGAGCTGATCGGTAAAGAGTTCGGCATGTTCCAGGGTGCCAAAGGCGAAGGAGACGGCGCGTCTACTGGCCAAGTCTACGACATGGACAAGCTCGATGCAATCCTGGCATCGACGGAAAAAGAAATCCCGATCGATCCAAACGCACGTCCTCCGCTCGCTCACGACGAAGTGCTGGCGCTTGTCGAAGGACACGCGCGTAAACCCGATTTCGCTAAAGATCGGCAGATGATGACGGGCTCTGAAACAGACGCCGCCTTGATCGAGATCGATTGCGAAGACATCACCGAAATTCGCGACGAACCAGGGATCACCATTGACCCGACCACGGGTGAATGGGAGGAAATCCATGAGTAGCGTTTATCTGCAAGAGGATCGTGTTGCGACGCGTAAGCGTATCAGCCAACTCAACGATCTTGCGCTGGAAGCACAGCGGATGGCACAGCGTGGTACATCGCTGCCTGAACAGATGGCTACTGCTGTCGCCACCATTACGCAAACCACCGAAATCAATCAACAGATCGACCGGCTTGCCAGCCTTAGCGAAGAAATTCGTAAAAACCACCTGGCTCGCCTAAAGCCGCTGGCTCCAAACGACTTCAACGCTTTTTGCGAATATGTCAACCCAGATGAAGCACCTGCGTCGGCCTGGCATATCTGGCTGACCGAAAAGCTCCAGGAAATCGAATTCAATCCGGACCTGTGCCGCTTTATCTTGAACTGTCCGCCTGGGCACGCCAAGCCACTACATGTCGACACGCCCGTCCTCATGGCGAACGGGATGTCAAAGCGTTTGGGCGATGTCGTCGTCGGCGATGAAGTCATCACCGATAAAGGCCGCGCGCGTCGTGTGTCCGCCGTCCACGAACAAGGGACGTTGCCACTGCTGAAGATTACAACGAAGAAGGGACGTGTTGTCCATTCGGCGTATGATCACTCCTTCCGTGTCACGAAAAATC